>Ga0070741_10001628_pt1 | contig 66428 bp, 66 predicted proteins | sample Coa_R1_4_FD_66440 | JGI IMG/M metagenome (GOLD analysis project Ga0070741, IMG submission 66440) | Surface soil microbial communities from Centralia Pennsylvania, which are recovering from an underground coalmine fire - Coalmine... | ecosystem: Environmental > Terrestrial > Soil > Unclassified ...
GCTCCAGAAGCTGACCGACCAGCACGTTGCCGAGATCGACGAGATCGTCGCGCACAAGGAGCAGGAGCTCAAGGAGATCTGAGTGCCCGAGGGCGAGAGCAAGGACGACCTGTTCGAGGATCTCGACAAGTTCTTCGCGCCCATCCAGGACGTCGACTGGCCCGAGACGCGGCCCCCGGCCTCCAGGCGATCCGAGACGCCGAGCGAGCACGCCGAGCGTGGAGACGCGGAGCCGGAGCGCGCCGCGTCGTCCGAGCCCGCCGAGGTGCCCGCGGGCCAGGAGGGGCTGTTCGAGCCGGTCGAGGAGCCCGCCTCCGAGGCTCGGGAGCCCGCACCGGACGAGGTCGAGGAGCCCGAGGTCGAGGAGCCCGAGGAGGAGGAGGAGGAGCTCTCGCCCGAGACGCTCGCGCATCCGCCCTCCCCGTACGTTGACCTGCCGGGCCCCAGCGAGGAAGAGGAAGAGGAAGAGGCCGTCTCCGAGCTGGAGGAACCCGAGGTCGAGGAGCCCAGCCTCGAAGCGGTGGAGGCGGCGGCGGAGCACTTCGCGGAGTCCGTGCGAAGCGAGGTTCGCCTCGAGCCCGAACCCGTCGAGGAGAGCGAGGCGACGCTCCCGGACCTGCTCGCCGGCGGTGAGCCCTCGGAGGAGGAGGCGCTCCTCGGGGCCGAGGAGCCGTCGACCCGGACGCTCAAGGTGGGCGCCGAGGGGCTCGGCGGACCGAGCTGGCAGGAGCCGACCGCCGTCGAGGTGGGAGCCGAGCACGAGCGCCGTCCGATGGGCCGCGACGTGCCGGCGGCGTTCCTCACCGGACTGGTCCTGGCCGCTCTCGCGCTCGGGAGCATCGCGATCGCCGCCGGGGCGTTCGCGATCGTGGCGTCGGCGATCGTGCTCTGGGCTCAGGGCGAGTTCTACCGGGCCCTCCAGAAGCGCCACCACCAGCCCGCGACCGCCCTCGGCCTCGTCGCCGGGGGGCTGGTCCTGGCGGGCGCGTACTACCGGGGCGAGGCCGCGATGGTCTCGATGTTCCTTCTCGCGATCGTCGCGACGTTCCTCTGGTACATGGCGGTCCCGTCCACGCACCGCAAGGACGTCGCCGCGAACGTCGGCCTGACGGTCCTCGGCGTCGCCTACATCCCGCTCCTCGCCGGCTACGCCCTCGTCCTCCTGAAGCTCCCGGCCGACGCCCGCGGGATCGTGGTGTCGGTGATCGGGCTCACGTTCGCCTACGACACCGCGGCGTTCATCGTGGGGTCGTGGTGGGGAAGTCGTCCGCTCGCGCCGACGATCAGTCCGAAGAAGTCGATCGAGGGGGCGGTCGGGGCCACGTTGGTCGTGATCGCCGTCTCGGTCGGCGCCGTCGCTCCCTCCGTCGGCCTGTTGGACACGGTCGGTCGGTCGGTCGGTCTCGCGGTGGTCGTCGCGATCTTCGCTCCGCTCGGCGACCTAGCAGAGTCGTTGCTGAAGCGCGACCTCGGTCTCAAGGACATGGGGAGCGTCCTGCCCGGTCACGGAGGGGTCCTGGATCGGATCGACTCGGTCCTGTTCGTGATCCCCGCAGCCTTCCTGTTCCTGCGTCTGATCCTGCTCTAGTGGGGCTCGTTTCCGCCGATGATGGGGGGAACGAGCTTTCGTTGATTCGGGTGGACGCGGGGTAATCTTGGGTCGATGCGAACGCTGGTGATTCTCGGTTCGACCGGCTCGGTCGGCACCCAGGCCCTCGAGGTGGTCCGGCGCAACCCAGACCGGTTCCGGGTCGTGGGCCTGTCGGCCGGCACGAACCACGAGCTCCTCATCGGGCAGATCCGCGAGTTCGTCCCGCCGTACGTGGCGATCGCCGACGAACAGGCCGCGGCCGATCTCAGGGAGAAGCTCACGAACATCCGCGACGTGGAGATCCTGGTGGGGCCGGACGCCGCCGAGACGCTCGCCCGCGACCTCGAGGCCGACCTGGTCCTGAACGCGCTCGTCGGGGCGTCGGGGCTCGCCCCCACGCTCGCGGCGCTCCAGAGCGGCAAGACCCTCGCGCTCGCGAACAAGGAGAGCCTGGTCATCGGCGGCGAGCTCGTGATGGACCTGATCAAGGGCGAGCCCGAGCGTCTGGTGCCGGTCGACTCCGAGCACGCGGGCCTCGCGCAGCTCCTGCGCGGAGAGCGCAAGGAGGACGTGAAGCGCGTGATCCTCACCGGCTCGGGTGGCCCCTTCCGCGGATGGTCGCGAAACGAGCTCGCCAGGGCCTCGGTGAAGGAGGCGCTCGCACACCCCGTCTGGCAGATGGGGCCGAAGATCACGATCGACTCGGCCACCCTGATGAACAAGGGGCTCGAGGTCATCGAGGCCCACTACCTGTTCGGCCTGGACTACTCGCAGATCCACGTCGTGATCCACCCCGAGGGCATCGTTCACGCGCTCGTGGAGTTCCGCGACGGCACGATCCTGGCGCAGCTCGCGACGGCCGACATGCGCCTGCCGATCCAGCTCGCGCTCGCGTGGCCGGAGCGGCTGCCGACGGGAATCGAGCCGGTTCCGATCGCCGACAAGAAGCTGACCTTCGAGTCCGTGGACCGTGAGGCGTTCCCGGCGATCGACCTGGCCTACCGCGTGGGACAGCTCGGGCTCACCTTTCCCGCGGTCATGAGCGCGGCCAACGAGGTCGCGGTCATGGCCTTTCTCGAGGGCAAGATCCCCCTCACGCGCATCGTCGAGGTCGTCCAGACCGTCGTCGACGAGCACGAGGCGCCCTCGACCGTGGTCTCGGTCGTGAACCTCGAGCGCGCGGACGCGTGGGCGCGCCGGCGGGCGGCCGAGATCATCGAGGCCGGCTGATCCGGGGGCCGTGATGGCCGGCACCGTCGCGGAGATCACGTTCTTCGTCTCGCTCGTCGTCGTGATCGTGATCCACGAGGCGGCGCACTTCGGCCTGGCGAAGCGGTTCGGCATCAAGGTGCAGGAGTTCTTCGTCGGGTTCGGGCCGCGGCTGTGGTCGTTCCGTCGAGGGGAGACCGAGTACGGCGTGAAGGCGATCCCGGCTGGGGGCTACGTGAAGATCGCCGGGATGAACCCGTACGAGGAGATCGTGCCCGAGGAGGCGCCGCGAACCTTCGGGGCGAAGCCGATCTGGCAGCGAGCCCTGGTGATCGTCGGCGGCCCGGCAACGCACTTCGTCCTCGCGTTCCTTGCGTTCGCGGTCTGGCTCGGCGCGGTGGGCCAGCCCACCGCGCGGGGTCCGCTGGTCGCGGCCGTCGCGCCGACGCTGGGGGGTCGCCCCTCGCCCGCCGCGTCGGTCGGGCTTCGCCCCGGCGATCGCATCGTCGGGGTCGATGGGGTCGTCATGCCGACCGACGTGGAGCTCGTCCACATCACCCGCACGCACGTCGGCGAGCCGATCACGCTCCGCGTGCTTCGCGACGGCCGGACCTTCGTCGTGCGCGTCACCCCCGTTCTGTCCAGCGTCGCGGGACAGCGGGTCGGACGGATCGGCGTGGAGCTCGGCCAGGCGCGCCAGACGAGCGGCGTGGTCGGCTCGGTCACGGGCGCGGGCAGGCTCGTCGGGACCGCGGTGGTCGAGTCGGTCCGCGGCATCGCCCGCCTGTTCGGGCCCGACGGCATCGGCCGGGTGGTCACGCTCCTGTTCACGAACGCCCCTCGCCGGCCCTCCGACGTCCAAAGCGTCGTCGGCGTCGGCCGTCTCGTCGGGGAGGCGGCGAGCGCGAGCCGGTTCTGGGACCTGCTTTGGATCTTCGCCCTCGTGAACGTGTTCATCGCGCTGCTGAACCTGCTCCCGCTCCCGCCGTTCGACGGCGGTCACCTCGCCGTGCTCGCGATCGAGAAGATCCGGGGCCGCAAGGTCGACCTGCGAAAGCTGGTTCCCATCTCGGCGGTGGTGGCGACGGTCTTCGTGCTCCTGTTCGTGGCGATCGTCTACCTGGATATCACCAAGCCGATCACGCTCCACCCCTAGGTCCGTGGAGGATTCCCTTGCCACAAGTTCTCAACACGCCGCCCGAGGGACCGCCACGGCCGACGGCTACGATTTGGCCGTGACTCGGCAGACCGTCCTGGTCGTGGACGACGAGGAAGCCATCGCCGAGGCCGTCCGCGCCCGCCTGGAGAGCGAGGGATACGCGGTCGTCGTGGCCGGTGACGGCCCCCGCGCGATCGAGCTGACCCGCGAGGTCCACCCCGACCTCGTCGTCCTCGACCTCATGCTCCCCGGCATGGACGGCCTGGAGGTCTGCAAGGAGATCCAGCGGGACGCCTGGATCCCCGTCCTCATGCTCACCGCCCGGACCGAGGAGGCCGACAAGGTGGCCGGCTTCGCCGTCGGCGCCGACGACTACCTGACGAAGCCCTTCAGTCTGCGGGAGCTCGCGGTGCGAGTAAAGGCGATCCTTCGGCGGGTCGACCGGATCCGCTCCAGCTCGACGACCGAGCCGATCGAGCGCGGGCCGCTCCTGATCGACCCGGCGCGTCGGCGCGTGACCCTCGACGAGACCGAGGTGACCCTCACGCCCCTCGAGTTCGAGATCCTGCACACGCTCGCCCGCAGCCCGGGGGTCGTGTTCACCAGAGAGCAGCTCATGGATCGCGTGTGGGGCTACCGCGACTACGCGGGCGGGCGCGTGGTCGACTCGCACGTCGCGAGGATCCGCCGCAAGCTGGGGGAGGACGGCGCCGAGCCGAGGTTCATCCGAACGGTCCACGGCGTGGGCTACGCGTTCCGAGACGAGGGTCGGACCCCGTGAGGCCGCTCGAGAGGCTCCCGACCATCCGGGCGAAGCTGGGCTCGACGATCGTGTTCGCCGTCGGGCTCACGCTCGCCCTGGTGTTCGTCTTCCTCGGGTTCGCGCTTCGCAGCGCCTTCCGCGAGGCCGAGCTGGGGCGGCTCGCCCGCATCGCCGACCAGGCGGCCGCCGCGACGCGCCCGTCCCCGCCGGCGGGCGTGTCGATCGCGGTTTTGCGCGACGGGCGGTTCACCTGGGTCGGCGACGAGCGCACGGCCCCGCCGCGCTTCGGCGACGGGCGCGTGCACATCGGCATCGCCAACGGCCTCGAGTACGCGGCGGTGCCGCTCCGCCGATCGGGCGAGCCCCCGGCGATGCTCTACGCCGTCCGCTCCGCGCCCGGCGTCCTGCCGGCGACCGTTCGGTTCCTCCGCGACTTCTGGGGACAGCTCCTGGTCGCCGGGGCGGTCGCCGCCGCGATCGCGCTGCTGATCGCCCGGTGGCTCGCACGCGGCATGACGCAGCCCCTGCGAGACATGGCGCAGGCCGCCCGCCGCATGGAGATGGGGGAGTACGGGCAGCGGGTGCAGACGCGATCGCGCGACGAGGTGGGCCAGCTCGCGGCCGCGTTCAACCGCATGAGCGGCGAGCTCGAGAGCCTGGAGCGCCTGCGGCGGGAGCTCGTGGCGAACGTCTCGCACGAGCTCAAGACGCCGATCAGCGCGCTCCGGGCTCACCTGGAGAACCTGCTCGACGGCGTGGAGCGCCCCGACCCCGAGACGCTCCAGGTCATGCTGTCCCAGTCGGAGCGTCTGGGACGGCTGGTCGAGCAGCTCCTGGACCTGTCGAGGTTGGAGTCCGGCGAGATGCCGCTGCATCGAGAGCGGACGCCCCTGCAGCCGATCGTCTCGCAGGTGCTCTCCGAGATCCAGGTCGCGAGCGCGAACCGCGACGTCCGCGTCGAGGACCGGGTCCCGGACGACCTCCCGCCGGTGTTCGTCGACCCCGAGCGCGTCCACCAGGTGCTGTTCAATCTGCTGGACAACGCCGTGCGCTTCACGCCCCCGGGTGGGGCGGTCGTGGTCTCCGCCCAGCGCACGAACGGCTCCTGCGAGGTCAGCGTCGCCGACTCCGGGCCGGGGATCCCGCCCGAGCACCTGCCGCGGCTGTTCGAACGGTTCTATCGTGTCGACCCGTCGCGGTCGCAGCGGGACGGCGGGACGGGGATCGGCCTGGCGATCGCGAGGTCGGTGGTGGAGGCCCACGGTGGCCGGATCCGCGCCGAGAGCGAGGTCGGGAAGGGAAGCGTGTTCACGTTCGATCTGCCGGTCGCCGCGGCGGCCGAGACAAGGAGGGCCTCGTGAAGTCCTGGACCACGACGATCGAGATCCCGGCTATGGAGCGCTACTCCTACCTGGATCTCACCGAGGAGCTCGAGCGCGCGATCAAGGACTCGGGGGTGACCGACGGCGCCGCGATCGCGTTCTGCCAGCACACGACGGCGGCGCTCCTCATCAACGAGTGGGAGGACGGCGCCCTGGAGGACTTCCGCACGCGCGTGCAGGAGCTCGTTCCGGAGGGCATCTACTACGCCCACGACGACATGGGTCGCAGGACGCAGAACCTCGACGAGTCCCACGAGCGCGCGAACGGACACTCTCACGTCAAGGCGATGCTGCTGTCGGCGACCTCGCACGCCATCCCGGTCGCGGCCGGCGAGCCGATGTTCGGGCGGTGGCAGCGGCTGATCTTGTTCGAGATGGACGAGCCCAAGGAGCGTCAGGTGACGTTCCACGTCTTCGGTGAGTGAGCGAGGGCCCGGGTCGATGCTCGCGAACCGCCGGCCGTCGCGGAAGGTCCGTCTGGGGTCGGTCGAGATCGGCGGGGACGCTCCGATCTCGGTGCAGACGATGACCACGACCAGGACCTCGGACGTCAACGCCACCCTGCAGCAGATCGCCTCGGTGGTCGCGGCCGGCGTGGACATCGTCCGCGTCGCCGTTCCGCACTGGGAGGACGCCGAGGCGCTGAAGGCGATCGCCGAGCACTCCACGGTCCCGGTCGTTGCCGACGTGCACTTCCAGTGGAAGTACGCGATGGCGGCCCTCGAGGCCGGTGTCCAGGGACTGCGGATCAACCCGGGGAACATCAAGCACCACGACCGGCTCCGGCTGATCGCGCGGGAGGCGAAGGCGCGGGGGGTTCCGATCCGCGTCGGCGTGAACGCGGGATCGCTCGACAAGGAGGTGCTCGCGAAGTTCGGAACGAGGTCGCCCGAGGCGCTCGTCGAGTCGGCGCTCTCGGAGGTCCGGATCCTGGAGGACGAGGACTTTCAGGACATCGTGATCTCGGTCAAGCACTCGCACGCCGCCACGATGATCGAGGCCTACCGCATGCTCGCGGAGAAGTGCGAGTACCCGCTCCACCTCGGCGTGACCGAGGCGGGGCCGATGCCGGTCGGGGGGATCAAGAACGCCGTGGGAATCGGCGCACTCCTCGCGGAGGGGATCGGCGACACCATCCGCGTGTCGCTCACCGACGACCCGGTCGACGAGGTCAAGGTCGGAATCGAGATCCTGAAGTCTCTCGGCCTGCGCGCGCGGGGCCTGGACCTCGTCGCCTGCCCGTCGTGCGGCCGCGCGGAGGTCGACGTGCTCGGGCTGACCCGACAGGTACACGAGGCGCTCGAGCGCAAGGGCATCACGGTGCCGATCCGGGTCGCGGTGATGGGGTGCGTCGTGAACGGGCCGGGCGAGGCGCGCGAGGCCGACCTGGGGATCGCGGCCGGCAAGGGTTTCGGCCACCTCATCGTGAACGGCGAGGTGAAGGGCAAGATCCCCGAGAGCCGGTTCGTCGAGGCCCTCGTCGAGGAGGCGGAGCGGCTCGCGGCCCGCCGCGCCGCCGAGACGGTGCCGGGGGACGGGCCGCGCCGGTAGCGCGCGCCACGAGCTCCGCAGCGCGCCGCACGACTCCGTTCCAGACTAGCGATCCGTCGCGAGCGCGAGGAAGTTCTCCATGATCCGCGGGCCCTCCGGTGTGAGGATCGACTCGGGGTGGAACTGGAGCCCGAACCTCGGGAGCTCTCGGTGGCGGGCACCCATCACCAGCCCGTCCTCGCTCCATGCCGTCAGCTCGAGTTGCGGCGGGAGCGAGTCGCGGACCACGACCAGCGAGTGGTAGCGACCGGCCTCGAAGGGGTTGGTCACGCCCTCGAACAGGCCGCGGCCGTCGTGATGGACGAGCGAGGCCTTGCCGTGCACCGGGGTCGCGCGCTCCACGCGCCCGCCGGCGGCCACGCCGAGCGCCTGGTGTCCGAGGCATACCCCGAGCACCGGGGTCTCGGGCGGCAGGAGCTCGAGGAGGCGGGGGAAGCACCCCGCGTCTTCCGGTCGCCCGGGACCGGGCGACAGGATGACCGCGGCCGGCCGGCGCTCGATCAGGGCCTCGGCCGGCAGGGCGTCGCTCAGGACGACCTCGGTCCGGTGGCCGAGGCTCTCGACGAGCTGCACGAGGTTGTACGTGAACGAGTCGTAGTGGTCGACGACGAGGATCATCTGGGCGTGTCTCCGGTCTCCAGCGTGAGGGGGACGGCGACCGCCGGCACGAGGGCCGCCGCCTTGGCGCGCGTCTCGGCGAGTTCCGCCTCCGGGTCGGAGTCGGCCACCACGCCGGCGCCGGTCTGCACGTGTGCGACGCCGCCCGCCACCACCGCGGTCCGGATCGTGATGCAGAAGTCGAGATCCCCGGCGAAGGTGCGGTACCCGACGGCGCCGGCGTAGGGGCCCCGGGCCGTCGGCTCCGCCTCCGCGATCAGCTCCATCGCACGGCGCTTGGGGGCGCCGGTCACGGTCCCGGCGGGGAACGCGACCGCCAGGGCGTCGAAGGGATCCTGTCCGTCGGCAAGCTCGCCCTCCACCGTGCTCACGATGTGCATGACCTTGGAGAAGCGCTCGACCACCATCAGCTCGGTCGGCCGGACGGTCCCCGGCCTGCACACCCGAGCGAGGTCGTTGCGGGCGAGGTCGACGAGCATCGCGTGCTCGGCCTGCTCCTTCGGATCGGCGAGCAGCTCGTGCTCGAGCAGGCGATCGCGGATCTCGGTGCGACCGCGGGGGCGGGTCCCCGCGATCGGGCGGGCCGACACCCTGCGGTCCTCCACCCGGACCAGGGGCTCCGGGGACGACCCGGCGAGCTCCATCCCGAGCATCCGAAGGTAGAACATGTAGGGCGCCGGGTTCGTGACGCGGAGGCGCCGGTAGATCGGGAATCCGCCGCCGTCCGCGGCGAACGAGATCCGGCGGGACGGCACCCCCTGGTAGATGTCGCCGGCCAGGATGTGCTCCTTGAACGTTGCGACGATCTCGCGATAGCGCTCGTCGGGCATGTTCGGCTCCCCGTCCGCGCCGGAGACCTCGTCCACGTCCAGGGGCTCGGGAGCCGGCGCCCTGGCCGAGGCAACGGTCTCCGCGAGCTCGTCGAGCGCGTCCACGGCCCGCCGGTATCCGCCGGCCGGAGCGTGGGCGACCAAGAGCAGCCGCTGACGCCAGTGGTCGAACACCGCTGCGCGGTCGATCACGAGCAACCCGATCGGCGGGCAGGGGGCCGACTCGGGGTGGGGGGCGGGGTGCCCGTCGAGGAGGGAGGCGGCCTCGTACGCGACGTAGCCCATCAGCCCCCCGGCGAGCGAGGGGAGCTCGGGAAGCCTCGGTGCCGCGAGCGAGGCAGCCAGCGTCCGCAGGGCGTCGCGGACCGGCGCGCTCGGTTCGGGCCGAACCAGGGGGAGGGGACGGACCACGTCGCGCACCGAGAGCCCGGATGCGTCGGCGACCGCGACCGCCGCCGGGTCACCGGCGGCGAACGAGTAGCGGCCCCAGCGCTCCGAGCGCTCCACGCTCTCCAGCAGGATCCCGGGGCCGTCACCCGCGAGCGCCGGGAAGACGCCGACGGGGGTCGAGACGTCGGCGAGCAGTTCGGTCCAGATCGGCACGAGCGGCCAGTCGCGCGCGAGCCGCTCGAACGTGTCCCGGTCCGGCCTGACCCGCATCGCCGCCTCCTCGAACGCCGGAGGCCCCGGGGCGGTTCCCCGGGGCCTCCGCGCGATCCTCGTCGACCGCTGCCTCAGACGCGCGCCGGCTCCGGGCTCCTCGAGCCCCCGGACCACGACCAGGTCGTCGGCACGCGAATCATCGTGCGGCGATTGTGCGGGCTCCCCCCCGGCCGCGTCAACGCCTCGGGCGGCTCCGTCGAAGCGCCCGGCGCGATGCGGGGCGCTCTGTTAGCGTCGGCGGGCCCCCGACGGTCGGAGGAGGAGCGCGGTGCGCCAACGTCGTCAAGCGGCCCTGGTCGTCGTCCCGATGGTGCTCGCGCTGCTGGGCCCCGTCACGGGGTCGGCGAGCCGCGCGCGCGAGCTGTTCGTGCGGCCGGGCTCCTTCGGCGTGCAGCGGACCCAGTGGTCCGCGAGCGCAGCGAGCCGGCCCCGGGCCGCGACCGCCTTGCCGCCGGGGCCGAGGTCGCTCGGATCGCCGACGATCCTGCAGGCCTTCGACGCCCTTCCACGCGTGGGCGCGCGATGGCCCGGCGACCCGACGGGGGCGAGGGGGGACTCCTGGTTCCTCGCGGCGGCGAACGGCTCGTACGCCCTCTATGACCCGAGCGGGGCGCCGGCGCTCGGTCCCGGCTCGTACGCCGCCTTGTTCCGCCTGCCGGTCGGGACGGAGTCCTTCGGCGCGCGGGTCGTCTACGACCAGTATCGGCGCACGTTCGTGCTCGCCTTCCTGGCGGTGAACCGGTCCCGACACGATTCCTGGATCCTGCTCGTCGCGATCCCCGACGCGACCGCGACCGACGCCTCGACCTGGTGTGGGACGCGGATCGTCGCCGACCGGCTGGCGGGCGACGGACCGCAGTGGGCGGACGAGCCCGCGCTCGGATACGACCTTGGGCGGGTGACGCTGGCGACGGACATGCGCGCGTTCGGAAGGCAGCAGCCGTTCGCGTACGCGCAGGTCCTCTCGATCCCGAAGACCGCCCTGTACGACTGCGATCGCAGGCTCACCTTCGACACCGTGACCGGCCGCGCGACGCGCAACCCAGACGGGACGCAGGCGTTCGGACTCCGGCCGGCCGCGAGCGCGGGGCCGCACCCGTCCGTGCAGTACCTCGTGTCGTTCGAGCCGCGCGCCTCGGCGATCGTGCTGTGGCGCCTCCGGTCCTCGGGCACAGGGGCGAACCTCGCGAGCGTCGCCCTGCCGGTCGCGCGGGTGCGGCGCGCCCCGCTCGGCTCGCAGGCGGGCGGGGCGAACGAGGGCGCCCGGTGGAGGCCCGGCGACCTGCGGCCGGTGAACGCCTTCTACGACTCGGCCCTGGGGCGCGTGTACACCGCGCAGGCCATCCGGCGCGATCTGCGCCCCGACCCCGTCACGGGCCACTACGTGGAGGCCGCCGTGCGCTGGTACGAGATCCGGCCCGGCGCTGAGATCGCCCGCTCGCGCGTGACCCGGGTCGGCACGATCGGCGCGCCGGAGACGGACGCCGGCTGGCCGGCCGTGGCAACAGACGGCGCGGGCGACCTGTTCGTCGCGTACTCGCGTGCGAGCGAGCCCGACGGCGAGTACCTCTCGACCTGGGTGGCGGTGGTCCCGCCCAACTCCACGGCAGCTCAGACGGCGCTGGTCGCGCCTGGAGAGGCGAGGTTCGAGACGAGCCAGGGCCCGGAGCCGTGGGGAACCGTGGCGGCGATCAACCGCGATCCGCGGGACCCGAGCCTCCTCGCGATCGTCGACCAGTACGCTCGCGCCGACCCGTCCGGACCCACGCGCGACTGGCAGGAGGTGATCGCGATCGTCTCCGCGAGCTCGTGACCGGCGGGTATCCTGTGGGCCCGATGCGACTGTCCTGTCTGTTCGCGCCCACGCTCCGCGAGGATCCGGCGGATGCCGAGATCCCCTCACACCGACTGCTGCTCCGCGCCGGGTTCATCCGCCCGGTGATGGCGGGGGTCTACACGACGCTGCCGCTCGGTCTGCGGACCATGCGCAAGATCGAGCGGATCGTTCGCGAGGAGATGGATGCGAGCGGCGCGCAGGAGATCCGGATGCCGATCGTGCTGCCGGCCGACCCCTGGAAGGCCACCGGCCGCTACGAGCTGTACGGCGACGTGATGTTCAAGCTCACCGACCGGCACGACCGCGAGCTCGTGCTCGGTCCGACGCAGGAGGAGGTCGCCGCGCCGCTGATCGCCGGCGACCTGCCCTCGTACCGGGACCTGCCGATCAACGTGTACCAGGTCGAGTGGAAGTACCGGGACGAGTTCCGACCGCGGTTCGGACTGCTCCGCGGGCGCGAGTTCCTCATGAAGGACGCCTACTCCTTCGACCGGGACGAGGAGGGCATGCGTGAGTCGTACCGGATCATGTACGAGGCCTACGAGCGCGTGTTCGAGCGATGCGGCCTGGACTTCGTCGTGGTCGAGGCCGATCCGGGCCAGATCGGTGGGGGCGTGAACCACGAGTTCATGGCCCGCGCGAGCGTCGGTGAGGACCTGTTCGTCGAGTGCGAGAACGGCGACTACCTGGCCGACACCGAGGCCGCCCGCCCGATGGCGCCCGAGCCGGCCGGCGAGGGCACCGAGCCGATGGTCGAGGTCGACACCCCCGACACGCCGACGATCGAGGCGCTCGCCGCGTTCCTCGGCGTCGAGCCCTCGCGGACGCTCAAGTGCGTCATGTTCGACGTCGCCGGACGCTCCACCGCCGTGCTCGTCCCCGGCGACCGGGAGGTGAGCGTCAACAAGCTCGAGAAGCTCGTGTTCCCCGCCAAGGTCCGGGTCTTCGAGGACGGGGACTTCGAGGCGCGCGGGTTCGTGAAGGGCTACGTCGGCCCCCAGGGCTTCGGAGAGGACGTGCTGGTGGTCGCCGACCACCTGGTTCGCGGCGGCCGGGACTGGATCACGGGCTCGAACGCACGCGACCGTCACGTGAGGGGCGCGAACGTCGGCCGTGACTTCCGCGTGGACCGCTGGGAGGACGTGGTCGAGTTCCGCGAGGGCGACCGGTGCCCCGTGGACGGCGGGAGCCTGCGGATCGGGCGTTCGATCGTCGTCGGGCACATCTACCAGCTCGGGACGAACTACTCGGCGCCGCTCGGGGCGAGGTTCGTCGACGAGGACGGCACCGAGAAGCCGTACGTCATGGGCTCCTACGGCATCGGCATCTCGCGGATCATGGCGGCCGCGGTCGAGCAGCGCCACGACGACCTCGGCATCGTGTGGAGCAAGGCGCTCGCGCCCTTCGAGGTCGTCGTGCTCGTCGCGAACCAGGACGACGAGCGGGTCTGCGCGGAGGGCGAGCGCATCTACCGCGAGCTCGGGCAGATGGGCGTTGACGTCCTGATCGACGACCGCGAGCTCACCGCGGGCGTCAAGTTCGCCGACGCCGACCTCATCGGGTACCCGGTGCAGGTCGTCGTGGGTCGCCGAGGTATCGAGCAGGGGTCGGTCGACCTCAAGCTCCGTGCCACGGGGGAGCGGTCCAGTGCGGCGCTGGTCGATGCGACGCGGGCCGCGGTGGACCTGCTCGCCTCGGCCCCGTAGGCTCCCGTAGGGTGAGCGTGCGAGCCCCGTATGCGCTCCGCGAGTTCGTCAAGATGCGGCCCGAGGTCGAGGCCGTGCTCCAGCACGTCGGTCTGCGCACGTGGGATCTCCTGCTGATCGACCTCGAGGGCAACTGGGTTCGCGACGAGTTCGAGTCTGAGGAGATCGCCGAGGCCGTCTGCCGGGACCTCGGCGTGCGGATGCACCGCGGCTGGGACGATCCCCGGATGTCCCGCCGGATGAACGCGCGAGACCACTGGCGCGATCCCTCGGGGCAGCGCCGGGCGCTGTAGCCGGGCCGTTCGGTATACTCGAACCGCATACGGAGCGGTTTCACCCCGGAAGTGGGCTCGCGCCCACTTTCTTTTTCGAGGGGCACGAGCGGGCGAGCGAGATGGACGTGGAGGCGCTGGTCCGGCCGGTGGTCGAGTCGGCCGGGCTGGAGCTCTGGGAGGTCACCTACCGCAAGGAGGGTGGGCGGATGGTGCTCCGGGTGACGGTGGACCGCGAGGGGGGTGTCGACCTCGACACCATCGCCCAGACGTCCGAGCGCCTGTCCCGCAGGCTGGACCTCGAGGACTTCGGCCCGTCCAGGTACCGGCTGGAGGTGAGCTCGCCGGGTCTGGAGCGGCCGCTCCGGACCCCGCGCCATTTCGAGCGGAGCGTGGGCGAGCGCGTGCGGGTGAAGACGGTGGAGCCGGTGGCCGGCTCTCGGGTGCACGAGGGCGCGCTGGTCTCGGCCGACGCGGAGGCGATGGTGATCGCCACCGACGGCGGAGAGCTGCGCGTCCCCTACGAGAACCTCGCCTCGGCGAGGACGGTCTTCGAGTGGGGCGCGACAGGTTCGAAGGGGAGCACGAGATGAACCCGGAGATGATCGCGGCGCTGAGGGAGCTCGAGCGCGAGAAGGGCATCGCGTTCGAGACGATCCTGGCCGGCCTCGAGGAGGCCATGGCGTCCGCCTACAAGTCGTGGTGGAGGCAACAGCACCCCGAGCTCGACGAGGACTCGTTCGGGGTTCGCGCGAGCATCGATCCGGAGTCGGGCGACCTGCGCGTGTGGCTCCAGGAGCTCGTGGAGAAGGTGGGCGAGGACGGCGAGCCCGTGATCGAGGTGGCCTCGGAGAAGGAGGTGGAGGTCACCGACGAGTTCAAGGGCCGCATCGGCGCGCAGACGGCCAAGCAGGTCATCTTCCAGAAGCTGCGCGACGCGGAGCGGGAGATGACCTACGAGGAGTTCGCCGGGCGCGAGGGGGACGTGGTCACCGGCATCGTGCAGCAGCAGGAGCGCCGGTACACGCTCCTCGACCTCGGCAAGGTTGAGGCCCTCCTGCCGCAGGCCGAGCAGGTGCCCTCCGAGCCCTACCGCCACGGCGAGCGTCTCAAGGCCTACATCACCGAGGTCCGCAAGGGGACCAAGGGCCCCCAGATCGTGGTCTCGCGGACGCACCCGGGACTGCTGAAGAAGCTCTTCGAGCTCGAGGTGCCGGAGATCGAGGAGGGCATCGTCGAGATCCGGGCGGTCGCCCGCGAGCCCGGGCACCGCTCGAAGATCGCGGTGTCCTCCAAGGAGCCGGGCGTCGACCCGGTCGGGGCGTGCGTCGGGCCGAAGGGCTCGCGCGTGCGGATGGTCGTGAACGAGCTCCGCGGCGAGAAGATCGATGTGGTCCCCTGGAGTCCCGACCCGGCGACGTTCGTTGCGAACGCCCTGCAGCCGGCCAAGGTCAAGGAGGCGCGGGTCGACCCCGCCACCCAGACGGCCCTGGTGATCGTTCCCGACTACCAGCTCTCGCTCGCGATCGGGAAGGAGGGACAGAACGCGCGCCTGGCCGCGCGCCTGACCGGGTGGCGGATCGACATCAAGAGCGAGAGTCAGCTCGCGGAGGAGCAGCGAGGCGGATCCGCTCCATCGGAGCCGGCGCGCCCGCCCGCCGAGGAGCGCCGGCAGCAGACCCCCGAGCCCGCGGAGGCGGGGGCACCGCCGGACCCCGGAGAGTCCCGACCCGCGGGGGAACGCGCGGAGGGATAGCCGTGGTTCGGCGCCGGGAGCCGGAGCGCACCTGCGTCGGCTGTCGCGAGCGGGCTCCCAAGGGCTCCCTCCTGCGGGTCGTTCGCGGGCCGGACGGACGGGTCCGCGTGGACCCGTCGGGCGCGGCACCCGGGCGCGGTGCCTACGTGCACCGGGCGCTCGGGTGCGCCCGGCAGGCGATCGGCCGGGGGGCGCTCGCCCGCGCCCTTCGGACCGGCCTGTCGCAGGAGGAAGCCGCTACGCTAGGGGCCGAGATCGAGCGGGAAGTGAGGCAGTGAGGGTTCACGAGCTGGCCAAGGAGCTCGGCGTGACGAGCAAGGAGCTGCTCGCCGCGCTCGAGGAGATGGGGATCGAGGGGCGCACGGCGTCCTCGTCGGTTCCCGACGAGGCCGTGCCCCGCCTCCGGGCGAGCGGCGGGAAGGCCGTGCCGGGCGCCAAGCTCAAGGAGGTCGTGGAGGCACCGACCCCGAAGCCCAGGCCAAAGCCAAAGCCCACGCCGGCGGAGGCTGCGGCGCCGGCCGCCCCCGCCGCGCCTGCGCCGGTCGTCGAGCTGCCGGCCGAGGTGTCCGGCGACGGCAGCGCGGCCTCCTCGCCCCCGACCGCCGCCCCTCCCAGGCCGGCCCCACCGGTCCCGCCACCCGCCGCCGCTCCGCCCCGCCCGGCCTTGCCGGTGCTCCGGGTGGTTCGAGGCTCGAGCGCCCAGACGATCGCCGACAAGGTGGGGCGCCCTGTCGCCGACATCGTGAAGATCCTGTTCGCCATGGGCGAGATGGTGACCGCCACGCAGTCGCTCTCCGACGAGGCGATCGCGCTGGTCGCGTCGGAGCTCGGGTTCGAGGCCGACGTCGTCGGCGTGGAGGAGGAAGAGGAGGAGCGCGAGGAGGTCGACGAGAGCAGGCTCCGGCCGCGGCCCCCGGTGGTGACGGTCATGGGGCACGTCGACCACGGCAAGACGCTGCTCCTCGACGCGATCCGGAAGACCGACGTGGTCTCGGCCGAGTTCGGCGGGATCACCCAGCACATCGGCGCGTACCAGGTGCGTACGCACGACCGGGAGATCACGTTCATCGACACGCCGGGACACGAGGCGTTCACGGCCATGCGCGCCCGCGGCGCCCAGGTGACGGACATCGCCGTGCTCGTGGTGGCGGCCGACGACGGCGTCAAGCCGCAGACCGTGGAGGCCCTCGACCACGCGCGGGCCGCGGGGGTTCCGATCATCGTCGCGGTGAACAAGATCGACAAGCCCGAAGCCGACCCCCAGCGCGTGCGTCAGCAGATGGTGGAGCTCGGGGTCATCCCGGTCGAGTACGGCGGCACGTACGAGTTCGTCGATGTCTCCGCCAAGGCCGGAACGAACCTGGACACCCTGCTCGAGACCATCCTGCTCGTGGCCGACATCGAGGACCTCAAGGCCGATCCGGAGGGCCGCGCGCGCGGCGTGGTGATCGACGCGAAGCTGGATCGCGGGCGGGGCCCGGTCGCGACCGTCCTGGTGCAGCGCGGCACGCTCGAGGTCGGCGACACGCTCGTGTCCGGGACCACGTTCGCGAAGGTCCGGGCGATGCTGGACGAGAACGGGCAGCCGGTCAAGCAGGCCGGTCCGAGCAAGCCCGTGCAGGTGCTGGGATGGTCGGCGGTCCCCGGCGCGGGGGACGAGTTCCGCGAGGTCGAGGACGAGCGAGAGGCGCGACACATCGCCCAGGAGCGGGAGGCCAAGGTGCGCGCCGCGGAGCTCGTGACCACGCGGCCGCCGACGCTCCAGGAGCTGATGGCCCAGGCCCGCGAGGCGGAGGTCCCCGAGCTCAACCTGGTCGTGAAGGCCGACGTTCAGGGCTCGATCGGCGCCCTCGTGGACGCCTTCGCCAAGCTTCCGCAAGACGAGGTTCGGGTCCGCATCATCCGCAGCGCGGTCGGCGCCATCACCGAGTCCGATATCGCCCTCGCCCTGGCCTCTCGGGCGATCGTGATCGGGTTCAACGTGCGGCCCGATGCCAACGCGCAAGAGCTCGCCGAGCGCGAGGGGGTCGACGTTCGGCTGTACCGGGTGATCTACGACGCGATCGACGACATCCGGAGCGCGCTGGCCGGCCTGCTCAAGCCCGAGCAGCGCGAGACCTCGCTCGGGCGCGCGGAGGTTCGGGCGCTGTTCCGCGTCCCCAGGGTCGGCGTCATCGCCGGCTGCTACGTGCTGGAGGGCCAGATCGCGCGCAACGCCCGGGCGAGGGTGATCCGGGACGGCGTGGTCGCCTACGAGGGGCGGATCGGGTCGCTGCGCAGGTTCAAGGAGGACGTGCGCGAGGTGTCCGAGGGCTTCGAGTGTGGGATCGGGATCGAGAGCTTCCAGGACCTGAAGGAGGGCGACCTCATCGAGGCCTTCGAAGTTCGCGAGGTGGCTCGCGAGCTCTGAGCGCCCGAGCTGCGCGGAGGGACCGATGCTCGTCGCGTTCGAACGGTTCGACCTTCGGATCCCCGGCTGCGGTTCGCTCAAGGAGAAGCGCCACGTGCTGAAGGGTCTCACGGCCGGCCTGCGCGCCAAGTTCAACGTCTCGGTCGCCGAGGTGGACCATCACGACCTCTGGCAGCGGGCGACGATCGGCGTCTCGGCCGTCGCGGGCGAGAGCTACCACGCCCGCCGGGTGATGCACGAGGTCGAGCGGTTCGTCGAGCGCTGGGCGGAGGTCGAGGTGATCGACGCCGAGCTGTCGCTGCACTACCCGGAGGACTGACGATGCCCGACGCCAGCCGTCCGAGCCGCGTGTCGGAGGAGTTTCGGGAGATCCTGGCCGAGGAGATCCCCCGGCTGAAGGACCCCAGGATCGGGTTCGTGACCGTCACGCACGTCTCGGTGACCGCGGACCTCCGGCTCGCGCGGGTGTTCTACACCGCGCTCGGCGACGAGCGAGCGCGCGCGGCCACGCGGGCCGGCCTTCGATCGGCCCGTCCGCACCTGCGGCAGGTCATCGGCCACCAGGTGAAGATGAAGACGCTCCCGGACCTCGAGTTCGAGGAGGACGAGTCGTTCGAGCAGGCCGATCGGATCGACCGCCTCCTCCGCGAGCTGCACGGCGACGAGCGCTCCGGCGACCGGGAGGGGCCGTGAGCGACGCGTTCGCCCGCGCCGCCGAGGTGCTCGCGACGGCCAGGCGCGTCGCGCTGGCCTGCCACGTGAACCCGGACGCCGACGCACTGGGGTCCGTGCTCGGGTTGTCGAACCATCTCCGCGAGCGGTCGGTCGAGACGGTCTGCTCGTTCGGCAACGATCCGTTCGACCTGCCGCGGTGGGCGGCGGCGCTTCCGGGCTCGGAGGCCCTGGTCCCCCCCGGGGAGTTCCCGCGGGACCCCGCGGTGCTGGTGACCTGCGACACGGCCTCGCTCGACCGGCTCGGCATGCTCGCCGCGACGGCCGTTCGCGCGCGGGAGGTGATCTGGATCGACCACCACGCGAGCAACGACGGGCTCGGCACGATCTCGCTCCTGGACCCCCGCGCCTCGTCGACCGCCGAGCTCGTGTACCGGCTGATCCGGACGATGGGGGACCGACCCTCCGCCGACGTCGCGGCCTGCCTGTACGCGGGGCTCGTGACCGACACGGGACGATTCCAGTACGAGGCCGTCCGGCCCGAGACGCTCCGGCTCGCCGCCGAGCTGCGAGAGCTCCCGTTCGACCACGCCCGCCTCGCGCAGATCCTGTACGAGGACCACTCCGCCGCCTACCTTCGACTGCTGGGCACGGCGGTGCAGCGGCTGGCGCTGGAGCCTGACGCCGACCTCGTCTGGACGTACCTCACCCAGGCCGACCTGGCGGAGTCGGGCGTGCAGCCCTCGGAGACCGACGACCTGATCGACGTGGTGCGCACCGCCCGGGAGGCGGACGTCGCCGCGCTGGTCAAGCAGCAGCGGGACGGCCGGTTCAAGGTGAGCCTGCGCTCCCGCGGCGCCCACGACCTCGCCACGGTGGCCGCCGGGTTCGGTGGAGGCGGGCACCGCCTGGCCTCCGGATACACGTCCACGCACGGGCTCGCCGAGACGGTCGAGCGACTGAAGGCCGCGCTCCGCGGCGAGCCCGTCGAGCCGTGAGTGCGGTCGAGGGGCTCCTGCTCGTCGACAAGCCGAAGGGTCGGAGCTCCCACGACGTCGTCGACGCCGTCCGCCGTTCCCTCGGTACGCGAAAGGTGGGGCACGCGGGCACGCTCGACCCGATGGCGACCGGGCTGCTCGTGCTCGGCGTCGGTCGGGCGACGCGCCTGCTCCGCTTCCTCGGCGACCTTCCGAAGACGTACGAGGGGACGGCGCGGTTGGGGGTCGAGACCGACACGCTCGATGCGGAGGGGCGGGTTCTCCGCACGGCCGAGGTGCGGGTGACCGCGAGCCGGGTTCGGCGGGCGATGCGCGCGCTCGTCGGAGCATCGCTGCAGCGGCCTCCCGCCTACTCGGCGGTCAGGGTCGGCGGGCGCAGGTTGTACGAGGCGGCCCGCGCGGGCGAGCGACTGGAGGCTGCGCCGCGGCCGATCCGCGTCGAGGCGTTCGACCTGCTCGGGTTCGAGCCGCCAAAGGTCCGGTTCCGGGTGGTCTGCTCGGGTGGCACCTACGTCCGCGTGCTGGTCGCAGACGTCGGTCTCGCGCTCGGGTGCGGCGCCCACCTCGCCCGGCTCGTCCGGACGGCGATCGGGCCGTTCAGGCTCGAGGACGCCTCGGCGCCCGATGCCCCCGGCCCGCTCTTGCCGCTCGAGCGCGCGGTCGAGCACCTGCCCCGGCTCGTCCTCGAGCCGGAGGAGGCGCGCGTGGCGCGCCACGGGAGCATCCTGGGACCGGCCGGTATCGAGGGTCCCTACGCCGTCCTCGATCCCGAGGGGCGCCTGATCGGCCTGTACCGTGACGAGGGGGGCAAGGCGCGCCCGGAGGTCGTCCTCGCGACCTGAGCTGGCCCTTGGAGGCGGGTTCGACAGGGTCGCCCCTCGGATCACACGAGCGTCCCGCCCACGCTGAGCTCCGGATCATGGGGGGATCTCGAGCTGCGATCCGATACCCTGCCCGGCATGGAGGTCGTGCGCGGTCTGGACGCGTTGCCGCTCGACGGCGCCCCGTCCGTGGTCACGGTCGGCTTCTTCGACGGGGTCCACCTCGGGCATCGTGCGGTGCTCCGGCGAACCGTCGACGCGGCGCAGGAGCGCGGCCTCCGGTCGGTGGCGGTGACGTTCGATCGCCATCCGCGCGAGGTGCTTTCTCCCGGCAACGAGCCGCGGCTGCTCACCAGCGTGGAGCGAAAGGCCCGGCTCATCGAGGAGACCGGCATCGACGTGCTGCTCGTGCTCGAGTTCACGCCGGAGTTCTCCCGGATGCCCGCGGAGGCGTTCCTCTCGGACGTCCTCGCCGGCGGCCTGCACGCCCGCCACGCGGTCATGGGCGCGAACTTCACGTTCGGCCACCGGGCGAGGGGGACCGTCGACTGGCTGATCGAGGAGGGGCCTGCGCGGGGGCTCACCGCGGAGCGCGTCGAGCTGCTCGAGATCGACGGGCGCAGGGTGTCCTCGTCCTCCATCCGCGAGGCGCTCGCCCGGGGAGACCTGGAGTGGCCGCGCCGGGCGCTCGGACGCCGGTTCGTGCTGGACGGCCGGGTCATCGAGGGCGCGGGACGGGGGCAGGGGCTGGGGTACCCGACCGCCAACCTCCGCACCTGGCCGCGGCTGCTCCTGCCCGGCGGAGGCATCTACGCCGGGCGGGCGCGCGTCGACGGGCTCGAGCGTCCGGCCGCGATCGACGTGGGCACCAATCCGACGTTCGGGACCGAGCCGCTCCACGTCGAGGCCCACCTGCTGGACTTCGATGGCGACCTGGTCGGGAAGGAGATGGCGGTCGAGTTCTGGGCCCGGCTCCGCGACGAGGAGCGCTTCGAGTCCGTCGAGGAGCTCGCCCGGGCCATGGCCGACGACGTCCGGCGAACCCGCGAGCTCGTGCCTTCCGATGAGGGCCGAGCCCGGTGACCGGGCGTCACGCTCGTCGCTCCCCGGTCCCGTTCCCGGTCGTGCTGGTCGCGCTCGCCTCGGTCATCGGGGTGATGCTCGTCGCCGGCCGGCCCGGCACCAGCCGGGATGATGCACGGGCGGGCAACGAGTCCGGGGCAGGCACGAGAGCGCCGGCGGGCAGCGAGCCAGGGGTAGGCGTAGGGGCGGGGGCGCCTGCCGTGAGCGGTGCGCTCGGCGGGACCTCGGCAGCGCGGGGGACGCTGCTCATCCACGGCACCGGCGACGTGAGCCTGGATCCCGACTACATCCCGGTCTTCCGGTCGACCGGCTACGCGTGGGCCTGGAGCGGGCTCGGCGGGCTGTTCCGGCGTGACGATCTGACCGTGGTCAACCTCGAATGCCCGGCCACGGAGGTCGTCGACCCGGAGACCAAGCAGTTCGTGTTCCGCTGCGACCCGGCCGCCCTGCCGGTGGCGAGGCAAGCCGGCGTCGACGTGGTGAACCAGGCCAACAACCACGCGTTCGACCAGGGGCCTGGAGGCCTCCTCGACTCGCTTGCACGGATCCGCGCGGCGGGGCTCGTCCCGGTGGGTGCGGGCGCGAACCAGCGGGCGGCGCTGCGACCGGCCCTGTTCGAGCTGGGCGGCTGGCGAGTCGCCGTGCTCGGCTTCGACGAGGTGCTCGACCCCGTGTACGAGGTCGCCGGCCCCGACCGCCCCGGCACCGCGGCGGGGCACGACTTCTCGCTGATGATCGGGGCGGTTCGGAGGGCCTCGAAGCGCGCGGACGTGGTGGTCGTGATGATCCACTGGGGGGTCGAGCTCGACACGCAGCCCCGCCCGTACCAGGTTCAGGAGGGCCACGCGCTGATCGACGCCGGGGCCGACGTCATCTTCGGCGGCCACTCGCACCGCCTCCAGCCGCTGTCGATGTACCGGGGGCGCCCGATCTTCTGGAGCCTCGGGAACTTCGTCTGGCCGCACCTGTCGACCGAGGGTTCGACGACCGCGGTCGCGGAGGTCCGGGTCACGCCGACCGGACGGTACCTCGCGAGACTCCTGCCCGCGACCATCGTGTCGGACGGCCATCCGGTGCTTGGCTGAGCGCATCTGGTAGCCTTCCTGCCTGGTCATGGCACTGACGACAGAGGCGAAATCCCAGATCATCGCCGAGCACCGGCGGAGCGATCGCGACACCGGCTCGGCCGAGGTTCAGATCGCGGTGCTCACCAGGCGCATCGCCGACCTGACCGAGCACCTGAAGACCCACAAGAAGGACCACCACTCCCGGCGCGGGCTGCTCCAGCTCGTGGGACGACGCCGCCGGCTCCTGGAGTACCTGCGCCGTCAGGACATCGAACGCTACCGAGAGCTCATCGCCCGGCTGGGGCTGAGGAGATAGGGGGCGGCGCGACCGCTCCCGCACAGGAGGGATGCCCTAAGATCGCCCCCGACCATCGAGGTGGGGGAGCGGGACCGGTCGGTTATCAGTTGCGAGCCCCCGGGCCGTCCCGGTGACTCACCACTGACAACTGGCCACGGCTCCCCGCCTCGAGACGACCCCACCTCGCCGCGCGCGTGCGCGGCCGTCGTCCACCAACAAGGAGGAAGACCCGTGGCCACCAAGCTCACCCGCCCCATCGGATCCCACGACATGACGTTCGAGTCCGGCAAGCTCGCCCTGCAGGCGGGCGGCTCGGTCGTCGTGACCTACGGCGAGACCCAGGTCCTCGCCACCACCACCACCGCGGCGCCGCGCGAGGGCATCGACTTCTTTCCCCTCACGGTCGACGTCGAGGAGCGCATGTACGCCGCCGGCAAGATCCCCGGAGGGTTCTTCCGCAGGGAGGGCCGCCCCTCCGAGACCGCCATCCTGACGGCCCGGCTGATCGACCGGCCCATGCGGCCCACCTTCAAGGACGGCTACCGCGACGAGGTCCAGATCGTGGTGACGGTGCTCTCCGCCGACATGGGCAACCCGTACGACGTCCCGGGGATCAACGCGGCCAGCCTGTCGACGATGATCGCCGGGCTTCCGTTCGACGGGCCGGTCGGGGCCGTCCGGATGGGCCTGATCGGCGGCCGGTGGATGGTCAATCCCACCTACCAGGAGATCGAAGAGGCGACCTTCGACATGGTCGTGGCGGGACGTCGCAACGACCGGGGCACGATCGACGTGCTCATGATCGAGGGCGAGGCGCCCGACAACACGTGGAAGCTGCTCGAGGGCTCCGATGCCGTTCGGCCCACCGAGGAGGTCGTCGCCGAGGGGCTCGAGGAGGCCAAGCGGGCGATCGGCCAGATGATCGACTTCCAGCTCGACTTCCTCGGGCTGCTGGACGTCAAGCCCATCCCGTTCGAGCCGGCCCCGCTCTTCGAGCCGGAGGTGTTCGACGCGGTGGAGGCGTTCGCCGGACGCGAGATCGAGCGGGCGATCGTGCCGGACAAGCAGGAGCGGGAGTCGGCGCTCGACCGGATCAAGGAGGAGGTCAAGGCGCACCTGCTCGAGACCTGGGGGGCCGAGGTCTTCGCCGAGCGCGCGGGTCAGATCTCTCCGGCGTTCAAGGAGCTCCAGAAGCGGATCATGCGTCGCAGGATCCTGACCGAGGGTATCCGCCTCGACGGACGCAAGGTCGATCAGATCCGGGAGCTCTCGTGCGAGGTCGGGCTCGTGCCGAGGGCGCACGGATCCTCGCTGTTCCAGCGCGGGGAGACCCAGGTGCTGAACGTCACGACCCTCGGGATGCTCCGCATGACCCAGATGATCGACACGCTCGATCCGGAGGAGTCCAAGCGCTACATCCACCACTACAACTTCCCGCCGTTCTCCACCGGCGAGGTCGGTCGGATCGGGTCGCCGAGGCGTCGCGAGATCGGCCACGGCGCCCTCGCCGAGCGCGCACTCGTCCCGGTGGTCCCGCCGGAGGAGGAGTTCCCGTACGCGATCCGGCTCGTGAGCGACGTGCTCTCGTCCAACGGCTCGACCTCGATGGCGAGCGTGTGCGCCTCGACCCTGTCGCTCATGGACGCCGGCGTGCCGATCAAGGCCCCGGTCGCCGGGATCGCGATGGGTCTGATCGCGGAGGGCGACCGGTACGTCACCCTCACCGACATCCTCGGGGCCGAGGACGCGCTCGGCGACATGGACTTCAAGGTCGCGGGCACGCGGGACTTCGTGACCGCGATCCAGCTCGACATGAAGGTCACCGGGCTGCCGGCGGAGGCCCTCGCGCAGGCGCTCCGGCAGGCCCGGGAGGCCCGGCTGTTCATCCTCGACACGATGCTCCGGACCATCCCCGCCCCGCGGGACGAGATCAACCCGAAGGCGCCGAGGATCCTCACGATCCAGATCCCGGTCGACAAGATCGGCGAGGTCATCGGTCCGAAGGGCAAGCGAATCAACGAGATCATCGCGGTGACCGGAGCCGACATCGACATCCAAGACGACGGCACGGTGTTCATCGGCTCGCGCGAGGGCGCCGGCGCCGACCAGGCCGCCAAGATGATCGAGGAGATCGCGAACCCCCGGCCCCTGTCCGTCGGGGAGCGGTTCACCGGCAGGGTCGTGAAGATCGCGACGTTCGGGGCATTCGTGAACCTCGTGCCGGGACGCGACGGCCTCGTGCACATCTCCAAGCTCGGGCGCGGCCGGCGGCTGTCGAGCGTCGAGGAGTCGGGGCTGAGGGAGGGAGACACCCTGGAGGTCGAGATCCAGGACATCGACGCCATGGGCAAGATCAGCCTCAAGCCGATCGGCGAGGAGTGGGCCGTCCCCGAGGGCATGGAGGTCGTGGAGCCGCCGCGGCGTGAGCGCCGGGATGGCGACCGCGGACACGGCGAGCGGGGGCGCGGCGGCCGCCGCCCGCGCGAGCGGGACCGCGAGCGCAGAGGCGAGCAGACCCACTAGGCTCGGGGACATGCCGATCAGGCGGACCGAGTTCGAATCGGGGCTCCGGGTCGTCACCGAGCGCATGAACGGCGTCCGCTCGGTCGCGCTCGGTTTCTGGGTGCTGGCCGGCTCCAGGGACGAGCCGCCGGAGATCAGCGGCTCCTCGCACTTCCTCGAGCACCTGCTCTTCAAGGGTACGAGGACGCGGACCGCCCGCGACATCGCCGAGGCGTTCGACGCGGTCGGTGGGGACGTCAATGCCTTCACGGCGAAGGAGTACACGTGCTTCTACGCTCGGGTGCGCGACCGCGACCTCCCGATGGCCGTCGACCACCTGTGCGACATGCTCCAGCACTCCGTGATCCGGCAGGCCGATCTCGACGCCGAGCGGCAGGTGATCCTCGAGGAGATCAACATGCACGAGGACACCCCCGACGACCTGATCCACGACCTGTTCAACCAGACGCTCTGGCCCGATCACCCGCTCGGGCGACCGATCCTCGGGACGGCCGCGAGCATCCGGTCGGCGACCCGCGTGCAGGTTCGCCGCTTCTACCGGCGCCACTACGTGCCGGGCAACCTCGTCGTGGTCGCGGCGGGCAACGTCGAGCACGACGCGCTCCTCGACCTCATCGCCTCGCACATGGAGACGGGGCCCACCCGGTCCGGGGGTCCGAGCCGATGGAACCTCCGGGAGGCCGGCCACCCGCCGGTGCCCTCGGGCAGAACCCTCGTCCGGCGTCGCAAGACCGAGCAGGCGCACCTCTGTATCGGCACGAACGGCGTGTCGCGCAGCGACCCGGACCGGTTCGCGTTCGGGATCGTGAACGGCGCGATCGGCGGCGGCATGTCGTCGCGGCTGTTCCAGGAGGTCCGGGAGCGTCGAGGGCTCGCCTACTCCGTCTACAGCTATCACACGATGTACGTGGAGGCGGGTCTGTTCGCGGCCTACGCCGGGGCCACGCCGGCCCGGGCCCGCGACGTGCTCGCCATCCTCCGCGACCAGCTCGCCGACGTGGCCGAGGGCGGGCTCACCGAGGCCGAGTTCGAGCGCGCGAAGGGCCACATGAAGGGCTCCCTCGTGCTCTCGGTCGAAGACCCGAGCGGCCGCATGTCCCGGCTGGGCAAGTCCGAGATCTCCCACGGCGAGATCCTGAGCGTGAACCAGGTCCTCCGACGCATCGACGCCGTCACGCTGGAGGACGCGCGAGCGGCCGCCAAGCGAGTGCTGTCACAGCCGCTCTCGCTCGCGGTGCTCGGACCGTTCGATCGAAAGGACATCGCGTGATCCGGGTGGGCGTCGTCGGGGCGGCGGGTCGGATGGGCCAGATCGTCTGTCGCGCCGTTGCCGAGGCGGCCGACCTCCGGCTGTCGGCCGCGGTCGACCGCTCGCACGTGGGCGAGTCGATCGGGCCCATCATCGGGCACCCCGACCTGAGCGTGCCGATCACCGACGAGCTCGACCGCCTGCTCGAGGCCCGGGTGGAGGTCGCGGTGGACTTCACGCACCCCGACGTCGTGATGGACAACGTGCGCTGGTGCGTCGAACACGCGATCAACCTCGTCGTCGGCACCTCGGGGATCACCGACGGGGACCTGGCGGAGATCCGGGCGATGCTGGGCGAGGAGGGCGGTGAGTCGCACGTGATCGTCGCGTCCAACTTCGCCCTCGGGGCGGTCCTTATGCAGCGATTCGCGGCGGTCGCCGCGAGGTTCTTCCCCGCCGTGGAGATCATCGAGCTCCACCACGACGGCAAGGCCGACGCGCCGTCGGGCACGGCGCTCTCGACGGCTCGAGCGCTCCTCGCCGGTCGCGGTGCCGAGTACCGGGCGCCGACCGCCGAGACCGTCCCGGGCTCCCGCGGCGGCGACGTGGAGGGCGTCCGGATCCACTCGGTGCGCCTGCCGGGTCTCGTCGCGCACCACGAGGTGATCTTCGGCGGCCAGGGCCAGACGCTCACGATCCGCCACGATTCGATCGACCGCAGCTCGTTCGTGCCGGGGATCCTCATGGCGATCCGCGCGGTGGCGACCCTGCCCGGGTTGACCGTGGGCCTGGAGCCCCTGCTGGATCTGCCGCCGCAGCCGTGACGCGCCGGCTGGCCGCGGTCTTCGCGCATCCCGACGATGACACCTACGGCATCGCCGGAACGGGTGCGCTGCACCGCGATGAGGACCTCGCCCTCACCGTCGTCCTGGCCACCAGCGGCGAGGCCGGCCGAATCCTCGACGACAGCCTGGCAACGCCCGAGACGCTGGGCGCGGTCCGCGAGGCGGAGGATCGCGCCTCGTGGGCGGCGATCGGCGTCGAGCCCGACCTGCGGTTCCTCCGGCATCCCGATGGCGGACTGGCCCGGATCGACCGGGCCGAGCTGGTCGCCGAGGTCGAGACCATCCTGCGCGAGGTCCGCCCGGACGTGGTCGTGACGTTCGGGCCGGACGGAGTGACCGGGCACGAGGACCACATCGCGATCGGCGCGGCGACGACCGACGCCTTCCATCGAGTGCGATCGCCGTCGGGGGACGGACCCCGGCGGCTCCTGCACGTCGCCCTCCGGCGGTCGCGGCTCGATCGCTTCGACGAGTGGCGACGGGCGCGCGGCCTGGAACCGCTCGACCCGACCCAGCCCTTCGCTCCGCGCGGGGTTCCCGATGCGCACGTCGGCGTCGTGGTCGACTGCTCCTCGACGTACGAGCGGAAGCTCGAGGCCCTGCGTCAGCACCGGACGCAGGGAGAGCTCGAGGACGTCCCGTTCGAGCTGTGGCCGATCCTCCTCGGCGAGGAGGCGTTCGTGCTCGCCTGGCCCCAGGCGCCCGTCGGGGGGCCGGCGCTCTCCGACGTGTTTGAGGGCCTGACCGGCGCGTAAGCTCGGGACCCATGGACGTTGAGATCCGCCCGATCGCGGAGACCGAGGTCGAGACCTTTCTCGGCGTGATCGAGGCGGCGTTCGGCGAGCACCTGCACGCCGAGGACGTCGAGCGCGAGCGCAAGGTCCTCGAGGCCGAGCGATGCCTGGCGGCCTTCGACGGCTCCGAGATGGTGGGCGGAGCCCACGCAGCCTCCTTCGCGCTGCGGGTGCCGGGGGGCGAGGCTCCCGCGGCCGGCGTGACCGGCGTGGGGGTCAAGCCCACCCACCGGCGACGCGGCGTGAACACCGCGCTCATGCGTCGCCAGCTCGACGACCTCCATGAGACCGGCGAGCCGGTGGCCGCCCTCCACGCCTCGGAGGGCGGGATCTACGGCCGATACGGCTACGGGCTGGCCACGTTCCAGTGCGCGATCGACCTCGACCGGGCGGGGTCCGGCTTCGTTCGAGGCCAGCCGCCGGGTCACGGCCGGGTTCACCTGCTGGATCGCGACGAGGCGCTCGCGAAGCTTCGTCCGGTGTACGAGCGCGCCACCCGAGACCGGCCGGGGTCGCCCCGGATGGACGCGCGGTGGTTCGACTACCGGTTCGACGAGGCGCACCACCACGGCCCGGACGAGCCGCGAAGGTTCTTCTTCGCGGCGCACGAGACCGCGGGCGAGATCGACGCGTACGCCGTCTACCGGATCCGGCCCGAGTGGCCTCGAGGGATTCCCCGCCACGAGCTGTTGCTCGAGGACCTCCAGGCGACCACACCCGCCGCGTACGCGGACCTGTGGCGCTACCTCCTCGACATCGACCTCGTCGGGCGGGTGACGTCCTGGAACCGTCCGGTGGACGAGCCGCTCCTGCACCTGCTCGCCGAGCCCCGGCGGCTCGGCCTCACCGTGAAGGACGGTCTGTGGGTTCGCCTCGTCGACCTGCCGACGGCGCTCCAGGCCCGGAGGTATGCCGGCGAGGGGGCCGTCACCTTCGAGGTTCGCGACTCCTTCTGCCCGTGGAACGAGGGGCGGTACCTGCTGGAGGCCGGGCCCGAGGGCGCGTCGTGCCGCAGGGGTGGAGCGGGCGGAGCGCCCGACCTCGTTTGCAGCGCAACCGAGCTCGGCTCCGCGTACCTCGGCGGCGTGTCGTTTCGCGCGCTCCACCGGGCGGGCCTCGTCCGGGAGGAGCGTCCGGGCGCGCTCGCGCGAGCCGACGCGCTCTTCGGCTGGGGACCCCGCCCCCTGGTGTCCGTTCGTGTTCTGATGGGTGCGCCGCGTCGCCGCGCCGAGCGCCGCGACCTCGCGGCGGCCCCTCGCATCTAGTCTGTGACGGACTAGCTCAGGAGTCCGCCGGCCACGAGCCACAGCCCGAGCGCTCCGAGGCCCAGGGCGAGCACCATCGCGAGGGCATCCAGCACCCGGCCGCTCGCGCGACGCGCGCCGGCGCCGATGATCACCATGCTCGAGTCCGTCGCCGACACGCCGAGCAGGAGCGCAGCGGCGGTGAGGAGCGCGAGGGGGCGTCCACCATCCCGGGCGGCGTCGGCGGCGATCGCCGTTCCGGTGGTCGCGAGGAAGACGTAGACCCCGGGGTTCGCGAGGACCGCGATCGCTCCGCGGACCGCGGGGTGGAGGCCGCCGCCGGCGTCGGCCTCGCGGGGCCGCCGGCGCGCGCGGACGGCGTCGAGCGCGAGCCACACCAGGAAGGCCCCGCCCACCACCTTCACCACCCGGAGGAACGGCTCGCCGGGCGCGGTGGAGGAAAGCCCGGCCGCGAGCAGGACGAGCATCGCCCCGAACGTGAGGTTCGCGCCGGCCATCGCCCGGAGCCCGCGGCCGACGCCGCCTCGCGACGCCTCGGACAGGAGCAGCAGCTGGACGGGTCCGGGCGAGGTTCCGAGCGCCACGCCGAGCCCGAACGCCGCGACCGGGTGCGACAGGTCGAGGGTCACGGCGCGGAGGCACCGAGGTCCGGCGAGCGCCCGGGGGCGGAGCGCGGGAGGGTTCGCGTATCATGCCCCGGCCGATGAAGGCCGCCGCTCGGGTCCTCGTGCTGGTCGCTCTCACCGCGACCCTCGCCGCGTGCACCGGCCACGGTGGCTCGGGAGGCGGCGGCCGCTCGGGTTCCGGTCCGAGCCCCAACGCCTCGCCGACCTTCGTCGCCCCGCCGGGGACCTCGCTCTACGTCTACACGAACGCCGGCTTGATCGCGACCATGGAGCTGAAGGGCGACCGGGGGACGCTGAAGATCCAGAACCAGACGGGCCGCGCGTTGCCCGCGCCGGGCTTCTACTTGCTGGCAGCGACCGACGGCCACCGCGTGCCGGGGGTCGTCGCCGGCGCGGCTCCGGTCCCGAACGGGGACACCGCGAGCTTCCCGGTCTCGTTCGGCGGTCTGCGCGATCAGGACATCGGGCTGGTGATCCTGGTCATGGGCCACGACAACTACGGAGCGTTCGTGCGCCACTAGGCCTCTCGGCTCACGGGCTCGGGGCCGCCGGACTGCGCTCGAGCCAGCACGAACAGCAGGTCCGAGAGCCGGTTCAGGTACCGGACCGTCTCGGGGTTCATCTCGGCTCCGGACTCCCGGAGCGCGACGACGCGCCTCTCCGCTCGCCGGACCACGCTTCGGGCGAGGTCCAGCACGGCGGAGGCCGGGCTCGCCCCCGGGACCACGAACGCCCCCGGGAGCGGGTGGAGGGCCACCAGGGAGTCGATGCGCGCCTCGAGCCGGGCCACCATCTCCGCCGTGACCAAGGAGGTGCCGGGCTCGAGCCGGGCGCGCTGCTTGGGGTTGGCGGCGAGGTCGGCGCCCACCACGAAGAGCTCACGCTGGATCGCGAGGAGCTCCTCGCGGGTGCCGTCGTCGTGGGCGAGGGCGCGGGCCAGGCCCAGCACGGCCACCGCCTCGTCGGTCGTCCCGTACGCCTCGGTCGCGAGGTCGGCCTTCGAGACCCTGCCACCGAAGAGCAGGCCGGTCGTCCCGTCGTCGCCGGTCTTCGTGTAGATCCGCGGCATCCGGCTAGGATAGCCTGGCGCTCGGGGCCCGCTCCGGGCGTCGACGCAGACCTGGACGCGGCAAGTGGGAGGTGCGGGAGCAACGCGAACCGCGCGAGGAACCCGAATCTCCGGAGCACCCGGAATCTCCGGAGCACCCCGATGCCCGCCCGTACGATTCATATCCTTCGTGCAACATGTGACTCGTGTGACTCTTGTGCGGCGGGTGAGAACGGTGCTAAGCTCTGGTCGCAGTCGTGGGGCAGGGCGGCCGGCGCAAGCCAGGACGCCTGAGCGGGGCCCGACCGCCCGGCCCGACGTCTCCGAGGGGCGCCGATCCCGCCGCACCCGGCTCATGAGGAGGAAGCATGGCGGCTAGGTTCGGGGCGGTGCTCACCGCCATGGTCACCCCGTTCCGCCAGGACCACTCGCTCGACCTCGACGGGGCGTGCCGGCTGGCGGCCCACCTGCTCGAGCGTGGAACGGACACGATCGTCGTCGCGGGCTCGACGGGTGAGTCGCCCACGCTCACCCACCGCGAGAAGCTCGACCTGTTCTCCGCCGTGATCAAGACCGCGCGCGGCCGGGGGAAGGTGGTGTGCGGCACCGGAACGTACAGCACGGCCGAGACCATCGAGCTGTCGCGCGAGGCCCAGGGGCTCGGCGCCGACGGGCTGCTGCTCGTGACGCCGTACTACAACAAGCCCCCGCAGCGGGGCCTCCTCGAGCACTTCACCCGGGTGGCCTCGGCCGTGGACCTGCCGATCATCGCCTACAACATCCCCGGGCGGACCGGGATTCGGATCGAGCACGACACCCTCCTGCGCATGGCGGAGGTGCCGAACATCGTCGCGGTCAAGGACTCGACCGGCGACTTCCAGGCGATCTCCCGGCTGGTCAGCGAAGCGCCGGACGGCTTCGAGGTGTACTCCGGCGACGACTGGGCCACGTTCGGATACATGTGTCTCGGCGCGGTCGGGATCGTCTCGGTGGCCTCGCACCTGGTGGGTCCGAGGATCCGGCAGATGACCGAGCTCGTGACCTCGGGCGACATCCCGGCGGCGCGGAAGATCCACGAGGAGCTCACCCCGCTGTTCAACACCCTGTTCATCACGACCAACCCGATCCCGGTCAAGACCGCGCTCGACATCCTCGGCCTCCCCGCCGGCCCGCCGCGCCTCCCGCTCGTTCCGGCAACGGGGGAGGAGCGCGCGCGAATCGAGAAGGCGCTCGTGGATGCCGGCCTCCTCTAGACGGCGGGCGAACGGCCCCGCACGCCCCGCCCGCGTGGTGTTCCTCGGCGGTGTGGGCGAGGTCGGCCGGAACATGGCCTGCGTGGGGCTCGGCGGCAGGATCCTGGTCGTCGACGTCGGGCTGTCCTTCCCGCACGCCGAGATGCCGGGCATCGACCTCGTCCTGCCGGATTTCGAGTACGTGCGAGAGCGGGCCGACCTCCTCGAGGCCGTCGTCCTCACGCACGGGCACGAGGATCACATCGGAGCGCTGCCGTATCTGCTCCGGGAGCTCGGCCGTCCGCTGCCGGTGTTCGGGACGGCGTTCACCCTCGCGCTGCTCGAGGGCAAGCTCGACGAGCACGGCGTGCGCGATCGCGCCGAGCTCCACACCGTGGTGCCGGGCGAGGGCGTCGAGGTCGGCCCGTTCACGATGCGGTTCATGAGGGTCACGCACTCCATCCCCGACGGCGCCGCGATCGCGATCGACACGCCGTTCGGCACGATCCTGCACACGGGCGACTTCAAGATCGACCAGACTCCGCTCGACGGCCGGCCGACGGACCTGCACGCGCTGGCGGAGGAAGCGGGGAGGAACGGCGGCGTCCACCTCCTGCTCTCCGACTCGACCAACGCGGAGGAGGCCGGCTACACGGCGAGCGAGCGGAGCGTGGGTCCGGTGCTCACCGACATCGTCGCGCGCGCTCCCAGGCTGGTGGTGGTGGCCTGCTTCTCGAGCCACATCCACCGCATCCAGCAGGTGGTGAACGCCGCCCGCGCCAACGAGCGCGTCGTGACGTTCCTCGGGCGTTCGATGCACCAGAGCGTCGACGCGGCCAGGCGGCTCGGCATCCTCACGGTTCCGGACGAGGACGTCGTCCCGATCGAGGAGGTCGACCGGCTCGACCCGTCGAGGGTCGTGGTGATCTGTACGGGCTCTCAGGGCGAACCGCTCTCGGCCCTGTCCCTCATGGCGGCTCGTGAGCACAAGTGGATCAGGCTGGAGGAGAACGACACCGTGGTCCTCTCCTCGAGCCTGATCCCGGGAAACGAGCCCGCCATCCACCGCGTCGTCGACGGGCTGTACCGCACGGGCGCCGACGTGTTCCACATGCCGGCGGCGCGGGTGCACGCGTCGGGCCATGCGGCCCAGGAGGAGCTGCGCCTCATGCTCTCGCTCGTCCGGCCGCGGTGGTTCATCCCCATCCACGGGGAGCGGCGCCACCTGGCGCACCACGCGAAGCTCGCGACGGAGGTCGGCATCCCGCCCGACCACGTCCTCGTGTGCGAGGACGGCGACGTGGTCGAGGTCGAGGAGGACGTCCGCGTCGTCGCCCGGGTCCCCGCCGGCATGACGTTCGTGGACGGGCTGGGGGTCGGGGACGTGGGCGAGGTGGTGCTCCGCGACCGGCGCAAGCTGTCGGCGGACGGGGTGGTGGTCGTCGTGCTCGCGATCGACGCGCACCACGGCGAGGTGCTGGCGGGTCCGGACATCGTGAACCGGGGCTTCGTCTTCGACGAGACCGCAGGCGACATCCTTGAAGAGGCCCGGAATCGGGTCATGCTGTCGCTCAAGGGGAGCAGCGAGGCCGAGGTGATCGACCGCGGTGTGCTCGAACAGAACATCCGGCGAACGCTGGGGAAGTACTTCTACGAGGTCACCCAGCGCAAGCCGGTCATCCTGCCCGTGATCATGGAGGTCTAAGTGGCGAAGGCACGACGGCGCCGCCGCGCCCCCGCGGGGCGGCGCGGCCGAGCGCGAACCCCCGTCCGCCAGCATCTCGCGCCCTGGGCGCGCGACGCGGTGGGGATCGGGTTGGTCGTGGTCGCGCTGATCTCGGCGCTCGCGCTCTGGTTCGACGCAGCCGGCGTCGTGGGCCGGGGCATCGACGTGGCGCTGCGCTGGGCGACGGGGGTGGTCGCGATCGCGTTTCCCGTGCTCGGCCTGTACTGGGGGGTGCTGCTGCTCCGCGACGCGGTGGCGGATCAGCGGCCGAGGATGTTCATCGGGTTCGCGATCGCGCTCGCCGGGGTCCTCGGCCTCCTCTCGCTCCTGCGAGGCGACCCCCGGCCGCTCGCCGGGTACGACCGCGTGAGGGACGCGGCCGGCGTCCTCGGCGCCGCGCTGGCCTGGCCGCTCGGCCGGGCGATCTCCCGGGTCGGATCCGGGATCGTGTGCCTCGGGCTTGCGGCGCTCGGCCTGCTGATCTTCACGGGAACTCCGCTCTCGGCACTGTGGGAACGGCTCCGAGCGGCGCTCGCGAGTCGCGCGGAGTCGCGGCGGGCGCACTCCGAGCCGGCCGCGGAGCGCACGGCTCGCCGACGCCGCCCACGGCCGGCCGACACCGAGGAGGCGCTCCCGGTCCTCGATCTCGTCCAGCCGGAACCGGAGCCGGAGCCAGAGATCCACGTCGAGCCGCCGAAGCCCCCGTCGACCCGCGGCGGAGCGTACCGGCTTCCTCCGATGGACCTGCTGCGCACGGCTCCGGCATCCGCGGGGAGCGAGCGCGACGAGGACCACACGGTTGAGGCCCTCGAGCGAACCTTCCGCACCTTCGGCGTTCCCGCGCACGTGCCGGCAGCCCACCGCGGACCGACCGTGACGCTGTTCGAGGTCGAGGTGGAGGCCGGAACCAAGGTCAACAAGGTCCTGTCCCTCGCCGACGACATCGCGTACGCGCTGGCCACCCCCGACGTCCGGATCATCGCGCCGATCCCCGGCAAGTCGGCGATCGGCGTGGAGGTGCCCAACCGAGTCCGCGACTTCGTGATGCTGGGCGACATCCTCCGCTCGCGGGCGGCGAAGGAGGACCGGCACCCGCTCTCGGTCGCGCTCGGCAAGGACGTGCACGGCCGGGCGCAGCTCGTGAACCTCACGAGGATGCCGCACCTGCTGATCGCCGGCGCCACCGGCGCGGGCAAGTCCAGCCTCATCAACTCGTTCATCACGTCGATCCTGATGCGAACCACACCGGACGAGGTGAAGCTCGTGCTCGTCGACCCCAAGCGCGTCGAGCTCGCGCACTTCGCGGACATCCCGCACCTGCTCTCCCCCGTGATCGCCCACCCCAAGCGGGCGGCGGAGGCGCTCGGGTGGCTGGTGCGGGAGATGGAGCAGCGCTACGAGCTCCTCGCGGTGTCGGGGGTGCGCGACATCGACGGCTATCGGGCGGGGCTCGCAGAGAGGACGCTCCGCATCCCGCCGGGGCAGGAGAACCGGTTCGTCGACCTCCCGTACATCCTGGTGGTGATCGACGAGCTGGCCGACCTGATGATGGTGGCCCCCCGCGACGTCGAGGACAGCGTGGTGCGAATCGCGCAGATGGCGCGCGCGGTGGGCATCCACCTCGTCGTGGCGACGCAGCGTCCCTCGGTCGACGTCGTCACCGGTCTCATCAAGGCGAACATCCCGAGTCGAATCGCGCTCATGACGTCGTCCCAGGCCGACTCGCGGGTCATCTTGGACGCGAACGGAGCGGAGAAGCTCGTGGGTCACGGCGACATGCTCTTCGCCCCATCGTCGGCGTCCAAGCCGGTCCGTCTCCAGGCGGCGTGGGTGACCGAGAAGGAGATCCAGGCGGTGGTCGAGTGGGTTCGGGCGCAGCGCGAGGCGACGTACTCGGCCGGCGTCGAGGGACTCGGTCGGCCTCCCGTCGAGGGGGAGGAGGATCTCGGGGCCGACGAGGAGCTCCTCGAGCAGGCGGCGGAGCTCGTCATCCGCTCTCAGCTCGGTTCCACGTCGATGCTCCAGCGCAAGCTGAAGGTCGGCTTCGCGAGGGCGGGTCGGCTGATGGATCTCCTCGAGGAGCGGGGGATCGTCGGACCGTCCCAGGGCTCGAAGGCCCGAGACGTGCTCGTCACCTGGGAGGAGTGGCAGGAGTCGCGCTCCGCGCGCTCCAGCTCCGCGTAGTCGACGGCCCGCAGCCGGGGGCGGCGGGCCACGCCGGCCCCGCCGGAGAGCCCGCGCCGATACAATCCCGACTCCGGGGACCGCGGCCGGGAGGTGTCGTGCAGCGTTCGACGATGGGAGTCGGCCCAAGACTTCGGAGCGCGCGGCTGGCGCGTGGGGTGAGCATCGAGGAGGCCAGCCGCGATACCCGGATCCGGGCCGACGTCCTCCAGGCGCTGGAGGACGAGGACTTCGAACGGCTCCTCGGCGACGTGTACGTGCGCGGGTGCCTCCGGTCCTACTCCAACTACCTGGGTTTGCCTCCGGACGCGCTGGTCTCCCGTTACGCGAGGCACAGCGCGGATCCGGAGCCCGTGCCGCGAGCCGTCCTCCCGCCGACCGCGCCGGCGGTCGGGGCGCGGCGACGGCGGGACAACCACCGCCTGTGGGTGATGATCGCCGCCACCGTGCTGGCGCTCGCGGCGGCGTTCGGGGTCCTGTCGACGCGCGAGGCGGCGCCCCCGCCGGCGAGCCTGCCGACGTCGGCCCCGCTGCTCGGGCCCCCGACCGACGGCATCCTCGTCGCGGTCCTGGCCGAGCGCGATGTGGAGGTCACCGTACGGATCGACGCCGCCCCGCCCGAGACCTTCTCGCTGCGGCCCGGAGAGAGCCGTTCGTTCGAGGCGCGCTCGACGATCACGATCCGACTCGACCGGGGAGCGAGCGCGAGGATCACGGTCGACGGCCGAGACTACGGGTCGCCCGGGCGGCCCCGCCGGCCGTGGAGGAAGACCTTCAGCTACCAGACCGGCGCCCAGACGCCGCCCCCTGCCGGGTGAGCCGTTGCGCGCCGAGATCGTAGGCATCGGCACCGAGCTGCTTCTTGGCGAGATCGAGAACTCGAACGCCCGGTGGATCTCCGAGCGCCTCGCCGAGATCGGGGTGGACGTGCTCCACCATCAGGTCGTGGGCGACAACGTCGAGCGCATCGTCGACGCCCTCCGCCTGGCTCTCTCGCGCTCCGACGTCGTGATCGCGACCGGCGGCCTGGGCCCGACGCAGGACGATGTCACCCGCGAGGCGCTCGCCTCGATGCTCGGGGTTCGGCTGCTTCGCGACCCCAAGGTCGAGGAGGCGATCCGGGAGCGGTTCGCGCGGGTCGGTCGGGAGATGCCCGAGTCCAACCTCCGGCAGGCCGACGTGCCCCAGGGGGCTCGCGTGATCGCCGCTCGCCGGGGGACGGCGCCGGGGCTCCGGTGCGAGGTCGGGTCCGCGCGGATCTACGTGCTGCCCGGCGTGCCGGCGGAGATGCAGGAGATGATGGTGGACCACGTCCTCCCGGAGCTCGCGCGGCGTGCGGGACCCTCGGCGATCGCCTCGCGGGCGATCCGCTGCGTCGGCATCGCGGAGTCGAGGGTCGCCGAGCTCGTCGACGACCTCTTCCACGGCAGCGCGAACCCGACGGTCGCGTTCCTCGCCGGCGGGGGGGAGGTTCGGGTCCGGCTGACGGCCAAGGCGGGGACGCGCGAGGAGGCGGAGGCGCTGATCGCGCCGATCGCCGCGGAGGTGGAGCGGCGGCTCGGCGACGTCGTGTACGCGAGCGACGCGGAGAGCCTGGAGGAGGTCGTGGGGCGCCTGCTCGCGTCCGCGCGGCGGACGCTCGCGTGCGCCGAGTCCCTGACGGGCGGGGAGCTCGCAGCCCGGATCACGTCCGTTCCGGGCGCGTCGGCGTACTTCCTCGGCTCGGCGGTCTGCTACTCGGCCGCGTCCAAGCGCGAGGTCCTCGGCGTGCCGGCCGAGGTGCTCGAGGCTGCGGGCCCCGTGAGCCGCGAGTGCGCGCAGGCGATGGCCCGCGGGGCGCGGGCGCTGTTCCGGGCCGACGTGGCGGTCGCGCTCACGGGCGCGGCCGGGCCCGAGCCGCACGGGGCGGCCGAACCGGGGCTGGTCTGGGTGGCGCTCGAGGCGGACCCTCGGGTCTCGCACCAGCGCGCGATCCGCGCTCCGGGCGACCGATCCATGGTTCGTCGGTGGGCCGAGCAGGCGGCGCTCGACCTCGTCCGGCGACACCTGCGGGGCCTGCCGCTGCCGCAGGGCGACCGGGTCGTGTGATGGGGCGCGACCGCGCCGGCCGATCAGAGGCCAGGCCCCTGCGACTGTTCGTGGCGTTCGAGATCCCCGAGCCCGTCCGCGAGCTGGTGGGGGACGCCGTGGCTCCGATCCGCGAGCTCCACCCCCGGGCGCGGTGGGTTCCGGCGGAGAACCAGCACGTCACGCTCAAGTTCCTCGGGGCGACCTGGCCGAGGCTCCTCCGATGGGTCACGGAAGCCGTCGAGGGCGTGGCGCGGGCGAGCGAGCCGTTTTCCTCGCGGGTCGAGGGCCTGGGCGCCTTCCCGTCGTGGCGTCGGGCCCGGGTGCTCTGGGCCGCCCTCGACGACTCGCAGGGCCGCATGAGCGCCATCGCGGCGGAGCTCGAGCGGGCGCTGGCGGCAGAGTTCCCGCCGGAGCGACGCGCGTTCACCCCCCACCTCACGGTCGCGCGGTTCGACCCGCCGGTCGAGCTGGGCGCGGTCTCCGTGCGGGCTCGGACGCCGGCGAGCGAACCCTTCCGGGTGGACCGCATCGTGCTGTTCCGGAGCCACCTGCGGCGGCCGGCCCCGATCTACGAGGCCGTGGACCGCTTTCCGCTGGGTGGTTGAACTCGAACACACGTTCGGCTAGGCTCGCGAGTTGCAGGTTTCGAATCACAGGGGTGTAATCCGTGTCAGACCCTCGCGATACCGTGCGCACCGGTGTCGGGGAGAAGCCCGTCGCAGCGTTCGCCGGGGCGTTCGCCGGATGGGCATGGGACGGGTGGTCTCGGGAGGACCCGGGTCACCACAAGGAGGCATCGCGGATGGATCGGGACAAGATGCTCGAGGTCGCGCTCACGCAGATCGAGAAGCAGTACGGCAAGGGCGCGGTGATGCGGCTCGGGGAGCACCCCACGAGCCTCGGGATCTCGGTGATCCCCACGGGCTCGCTGGCGCTCGACATCGCGCTCGGTGTGGGCGGCATCCCCCGCGGCCGGATCGTCGAGGTGTTCGGTCCCGAGGGCTCGGGCAAGACGACGGTCTGTCTGCACATGATCGCCGAGGCCCAGCGTCGCGGGGGTATTGCGGCGTTCGTCGACGCCGAGCACGCGCTCGATCCGACCTACGCCCGCAACCTCGGGGTGAACATCGATGAGCTGCTCGTGTCGCAGCCCGACTCGGGCGAGCAGGCGCTCGAGATCTGCGACCTGCTGGTGCGCTCGGGCGCGCTCGACATCGTGGTGGTCGACTCGGTGGCCGCGCTCGTGCCCCGGGCCGAGATCGAGGGCGAGATGGGCGATTCCCACGTCGGCCTGCAGGCCCGGCTCATGTCCCAGGCGATGCGCAAGCTGAACGGTTCCCTCTCGCGGTTCGAGACGACGGCCGTGTTCATCAACCAGCTTCGGGAGAAGATCGGGGTAATGTTCGGCAATCCGGAGACCACGCCGGGAGGCCGGGCGCTCAAGTTCTATTCATCGGTCCGCTTGGACGTGCGCAAGATCGAGAACCTGAAGGACGGGACCGACGTGGTCGGCTCGCGGACACGCGTCAAGGTCGTGAAGAACAAGGTCGCGCCGCCGTTTCGCCAGTGCGAGTTCGACATCATGTACGGCAAGGGCATCTCCAAGGAGGGCAGCCTCCTCGACGTCGGGGTGGACATGGAGATCGTCAGGAAGAGCGGGGCGTGGTTTACCTACGAGGGCGACCAGATCGGGCAGGGCAGGGAGAACGCACGCCAGTTCCTGGTCGAGCACCCCGAGGTCGCCCAGGAGATCGACCGCAGGGTTCGCGAGGCCGTCGGCCTCGCCTCCTTCGAGGGCGGCGACGAACCGGTGGACGTCACCGTGACCGACGACCCCCCGCCGGCGAGATCCACCAAGGCGACGAAGGATCGCGAGGCGACCGGAGCCGTGTCGTCCTAGGGCAGTGGCCGCGACAGGCGCCGGCCGGCGGTCCCGGGGTCCCCTATCCCTCCACGAGCGTGCGCTCGGTCTGCTCGCCGTTCGCCCCCGGTCCCGGCACGAACTCGCATCGCGACTTCGGCGCGCGGGGTTCGAACCGGCCGAGGTGGCGGAGGAGCTGGATCGTCTCGAGGCCGTGGGCCTGCTGGACGACGGACGCTTTGCGCAGGAGTTCGCGGAGCACGAGCTCGACCGACGTCTCTCGGGTCGAAGGGCGGTTGCCGAGGGCCTGGCGTCGAAGGGCATCGACCGCGCGACGATCGCCCGGGTGCTGGCCGAGATCCCCGGGGACGAGGAAGAACGGGCGGCCAGGCTCGCGGCAACGCGGGCAACCTCGCTGCGGGGCCTTTCGCGGGAGGTCGCGTTCCGGCGCCTCATGTCCTTCCTGGTGCGGCGCGGCCACGACCCCGAGCTTGCCCGGCGCGTCTGCCGGACGGTCCTGGGAGCGGACGAGGACGGCTGAAGCCCGGCAGGGCAGCCGCACGGACCTCAGGCCGGGCCCGGCTGGTGGTCCGCCGGGGGCCCGGCCGGTGGACGCGGTGGGGTTGCGTCTCGGGGGCCTCCCGGGATGCGGCCTTGTCTCATGGCCATCGAGGCCGTAGATTGTGCATTTGAGAGGTTCCATTCGGGAAACGACTGTTCGACGAGTGCCTGACAACGTGACCGAAACGACGTTGGGAACGAAGACGACGCGGAGACGCTCGGGGGTCGAGGTCCGCTCGACGCCCTGAGGCTCCGCACCCGGGCGCTTCCTGCCGAACAGGGGCCTGAGCGGGCCTCCGTTCGGCATTTTCTTTTGGAGGAACCACCGACATGGACGTAGCGATCGCAGCCATCGTGGCGGCGGCGGCGGGAGTCGTCGTCGGCTTCCTGGTGCGGGCGGCCGTCGCCCAATCCAAGGCCCAGAGCGCCGAGGCGCGGGCTCAGCGGGTCGTCCTCGACGCCCAGAAGGAGGCGGAGAAGATCGTCCGCGAGGCCCTCGTCGAGGTCAAGCAGGAGATCGGCGGCATGCGCCGCGACGCGGACGAGGAGATCCGTGCCCGGCGCGAGGAGATCAAGCGGCAGGAGGAGCGGCTCGGCCAGCGAGAGGAGAGCCTGGAGCGCAAGCTGGTCGAGGTCGAGCGACGCGCCGAGGAGCTCGACGACCGCGACCGCAAGCTCAAGCGCATTCGTGAGCAGCTCGAGCAGGCTGCCGAGCAGCATCGGGCGCAGCTCGAGGCCGTCGCGCGGATGACCGCGCAGGAGGCCAAGGAGGCGCTCATGAGCCAGGTCATCGAGGACGCGAAGCGCGAGGCGATGGCCACCGTGCGCGAGATCGAGCAGCGGGCCCGGGAGGAGGGCGAGGAGCGGGCGCGGAAGATCGTGACGATCGCGATCCAGCGGGTCGCCTCCGAGCAGACCGCCGAATCGACCGTCTCGGTCTTCTCGCTCCCGTCGGAGGACATGAAGGGGCGCATCATCGGCCGGGAGGGCCGGAACATCCGCGCCTTCGAGGCGACCACGGGCGTCAACCTGATCATCGACGACACCCCGGAAGCGGTGGTGCTCTCCTGCTTCGACCCCGTGCGGCGAGAGACCGCGCGCATGACGCTCGAGAAGCTGGTCTCCGACGGCCGGATCCACCCGGCCCGGATCGAGGAGATGCACGAGCGCTCGAAGAAGGAGATCGAGGAGCAGATCCGCAGGGCCGGTGAAGAGGCCGTGATGGCCGTCGGGATCACCGACATGCACCCGGAGATGATCCGCCTCCTCGGGCGACTCCAGTACCGCACCTCCTACGGCCAGAACGTGCTGAAGCACCTGGTCGAGTCGGCCCACATCGCCGGGGCGCTGGCGGCCGAGCTCGGCATCGACCCGAGGATCCCGCAGCGGGGGGCGCTCCTGCACGACATCGGCAAGGCCGTCACGCACGAGGTGGAGGGCTCGCACGCGATCATCGGCGCGGAGATCGCCAGGCGGCTGAAGGAGTCGCCGGAGGTCGTGCACTGCATCGAGTCGCATCATGGCGAGGTCGAGCAGCGCACGGTCGAGGCCGTGCTCGCGCAGATCGCCGACGGCATCTCCGGAGGACGCCCCGGCGCCCGCCGGGAGAGCCTGGAAACCTACGTGAAGCGGCTCGAGCGGCTCGAGGAGATCTGCACGAGCTACCCCGGCGTCGAGAAGACCTACGCTATGCAGGCCGGGCGCGAGGTCCGCGTCATGGTCAAGCCCGGCGAGATCGACGACCTCCAGGCGCAGGTCATGGCCCGGGACATCGCCAAGCAAGTGGAGGAGGAGCTGCAGTATCCCGGCCAGATCAAGATCACGGTGGTCCGGGAGACGCGGGCGGTGGAATACGCGAAGTAGGCCCCGCGGAGGGCTCGAGCGAGGCTCAGGAGGACGATGGAACGCCGGTACCTGCTCCGCACCTTCGGCTGTCAGATGAACGAGCACGACTCGGAGCGGATCGCGGGTCTGCTGGAGTCCGACGGATACCGGGCGGCCGACGATCCGGCCGAGGCCGAGGTGGTGATCTTCAACACCTGCGCGATCCGCGAGAACGCGGACAACCGCCTCTACGGCAACCTCGGTCACCTGCGGCCGCTGAAGGAGCGGAACCCGCGTCTGCGCATCGTGGTGGCCGGCTGCCTCGCCCAGAAGGACCGCGGGGAGATCCAGGCCCGCGCGCCGTGGGTCGACGTGGTGGTCGGCACCCATGCCCTTCCGGCGCTGCTCGACCTGCTCCGGCGGGCCGAGCGGGAGGGTCCGCAGATGGACGTGCGCGAGTACACGGAGGTGTTCCCGAGCGCGCTTCCCGCTCGACGAGAGGTCGCGCACCACGCGTGGGTCCAGGTGGCGGTCGGCTGCGACAACGCGTGCACGTTCTGCATCGTCCCGCTCGTTCGCGGACCGCAGCGATCCCGGCCGATCGGCGACGTCCTCGCCGAGGTCCAGGGCCTCGCCCGGCAGGGCGTGGCCGAGGTGACCCTCCTGGGTCAAAACGTCAACACGTACGGTCGGGATCTCTCCGTGCCGGGGTCTCCGGCCCGCCCGCTGTTCGCCGACCTCCTGCGGGCGATCGACCGGATCGAGGGCATCCGGCGCGTCCGCTTCACGAGCCCGCATCCGCACGACTTCACGCCCGACGTGGTCGAGGCGATGGCGGAGTGCCCGAGCGTCTGCGAGCACATCCACTTCCCGCTGCAATCCGGCTCCGACCGCATCCTGCGGGCGATGCGGCGCTCGTACCGCTCCGGGCGATACCTCGAGTGGCTCGAGCGCATCCGCGAGGCGGTGCCCGGCATCGCCGTGACCACGGACGTGATCGTCGGGTTCCCCGGGGAGACCGAGGACGACTTCGAGGCCACGCTCGAGGTGATGCGCCGCGCAAGGTTCGACCAGGCCTACACGTTCCAGTACTCGCCCCGACCGGGGACGCCGGCCGCGCAGATGGCCGAGCAGGTGCCCCACGACGTGGTACAGGAGCGGTTCGAGCGGCTGGTGGCGCTGCAGGAGGCCATCTCGCTCGGGCGCATGCGGGAGCTCGAGGGCCGCTCCGTCGAGATCCTGGTCGAGGGGGTTGGCCGCAAGGGCGGCGTCCAAGGGCGGACCCGGACCAACAAGGTCGTCCACCTGGACGGGGAGATCCCGCCGGGGACCTTCCTCGAGGCCAGGATCGTCGCCGCGCACCCGCACCACCTCTCGGGCGAGCTCGTGCGGATCACCGATCGACCGCAGGCGCGGAGGGAGCCGGAGCCCGCTGCCGTCGGCTGATGGATGAGGCCCCCCTGCTCGCGCTCGTCGGGCCGACGGCGTCGGGCAAGAGCGAGGCCGGTCTGCTGCTCGCGCAGCGGATCGGCGCCGAGATCGTGTCGGTCGACTCCATGCTCGTGTACCGGGGCATGGACGTCGGGACCGCGAAACCCGGCCCCGCCGAGCGCGCGCTGGTTCGGCACCACTTGATCGACGTGGCCGAGCCGGAGGAGCCCTTCTCCGTCGCCCGATACCAGCGGATGGCCCTCGCGGCGGTCGAGGAGGTGCGCGCCAGGGGGCGACCCGTTCTCCTGGTGGGCGGCTCGGGCCTCTACTTCCGAGCGGTCGTGGACCGGCTGGAGTTCCCCGGCACCGATCGCGCTCTTCGCCGACGGCTCGAGCGGGACGCCGAGTCGCTCGGGCCGGACGCCCTGCACGATCGCCTGGCCGAGCTGGATCCCGCGGCCGCGGAGCGGATCGAACCCGCCAACGTTCGCCGGACGGTTCGCGCGCTCGAGGTCGCCGCGCTCACGGGGCGGCCGTTCTCGAGCTTCGCCGCCGCGTGGGATCGCTATCCCGCCGAGCGCGTGGTGGCGGCGGGCATCGAGGTGCCCCCCGACGTCCTCGGGCGCCGGATCCGCGCTCGCGTGCAGACGATGCTGGAGCGCGGGCTGCTGGAGGAGGTGCGGCGGCTCCTTGATGGCGGCCTCTTCGAGTGGCTCACCTCGAGCCGGGCCATCGGGTACGCTGAGTTCGCACGGCACCTCGAGGGGCGAATCTCGCTCGAGGAGGCCGTTGAGAGCACGGTGAGGCGGACGAGACAGCTCGCGCGCCGACAGATGGTGTGGTTCCGGCGGGACCCACGGATCCGATGGTTCCCCACAGACGAGCGCGGCGCCGCGGCGATCGTCGACGAGCTGGCGAGGTACCTGCGGGGATGAGCGATCTTCGGGTCTGGAAGTACCACGGGACCGGGAACGACTTCGTCCTGCTCGAGGACCTTGCCGGGACCCGCCCGCTCAGCCCCGCCGCCGTCTCGGCCCTCTGCGATCGGCGGTTCGGGGTCGGGGCCGACGGGGTGATCCGCGTGACGCGCTCGGACGACGGGAACTTCTTCATGGACTACTGGAACGCGGACGGCACCGTCGCCGAGATGTGCGGCAACGGCATCCGGTGTCTCGGGAAGCTCGTGTACGAGGAGGGCCTCACCGACCTGACGGAGCTCGACGTGGGCACCCGAGCCGGCGTGAAGCACCTCAGGCTGCACCTGGATGGACCAACGGTCCGGGCCGTCACGGTCGGGATGGGCCCCCCGGCATTCGCCCGCGCGCGGATCCCCATGACCGGACCTCCGGAAGGCCGCTTCGTCCTCGAGCCGTTCGAGGCCGGCGGCCGGACGTTCCAGGCCACGGCGGTCTCGATGGGCAACCCACACCTCGTCCTGCTGGTGCAGGAGGACCCGGCCGGGATCGACGTGCCCGCGATCGGGCCGTCGATCGAACGCCATGAGCTGTTCCCGGAACGAACCAACGTCGAGTTCGTCGCGGTGGAGGACGGCGGACTCACGGTGCGCGTGTGGGAGCGGGGGGTCGGGGAGACGATGGCGTGCGGGACCGGCGCGTGCGCCGCCCTCGTCGCGGCGAACGAGGCCGGGCTGGTCCCCCGCCGGGCCAACGTGCGGTTCCCCGGCGGGGTGCTCGACGTGGAGCGCGGGCCGGACGAGGTGCTGCTGACGGGCCCGGCCGAGCGCGTCTTCGAGGCGTCGCTTGCCGAGGGGTGGCTTCGATCGAGAGGAGTCAGATGAGGGTCGCCAAGCGGATCGAGACGTTGCCTCCGTATCTGTTCGCCGAGCTGGACAAAAAGCTCGCTGCCAGGCGCGCCGACGGCGTGGACGTCATCTCGCTTGGCGTGGGGGACCCGGACCGTCCAACGCCGGCCCACATCGTGGAGGTCATGCGCGAGGCCGTTCGTGACCCGGCGACCCACCGCTATCCGTCGTACTACGGGACCCGGGAGTTCCGGGCGGCGGTCGCGGACTGGTACCGGCGGCGGTTCGGCGTGGAGCTCGACCCCGACACCGAGGTGATCACGCTCATCGGTTCGAAGGAGGGCCTGGCGCACCTCGCGCTGGCGTTCGTCGATCCGGGGGATGAGGCACTGGTCTCCGACCCCGGATACCCCGTCTACGCGACGGGCACGCGTCTGGCCGGCGGAACGCCGGTCTCGCTGCCGCTCGTGGCCGGGCGTGAGTTCCTTCCTGACTTCGACCGCGCCCCGGTGAGTGAGCGCACGCGCCTTGCCTGGATCAACTTCCCGGGAAACCCGACCGGAGCGGTGGCGAGCCTCGAGCTGTTCGAGCGAGCGGTGGCGTTCGCGCGGTCGAACGACGTGTTGCTCGCCCATGACGCGGCGTACTCGGAGATCACCTTCGACGGGTACGTCGCCCCGTCGATCCTGCAGGTTTCGGGCGCGAAGGACGTCGCGGTGGAGTTCAACTCGCTGTCGAAGTTCAACAACATGACCGGGTGGCGGATCGGGTTCTGCGTCGGCAACGCCGAGGCGATCCGCGGGCTCGGTGTGGTGAAGACCAACGTCGACTCCGGCCTGTTCGAGGCGATCCAGCGGGCCGGTGTCTCCGCGCTCACGGGCCCGCAGGACCACGTGGAGGAGCTCCGGACCGCGTACCAGCGCCGGCGCGACGTGGTGGTCGAGGCGCTGAACTCGATGGGATGGTCGCTCAAGCCTCCGCTCGGCTCGATCTACGTGTGGGTTCCGACGCCCGAGGGCGAGAGCTCCGTCGAGTTCGCCGACCGGCTGCTCGACCGGGCTGGGGTGTTCGTCGCCCCGGGCACGGGATACGGTCCGCACGGTGAGGGGTACGTCCGCATCTCCCTGACGGTGCCGGACGACCGGCTGGCCGAGGCGATGGAGCGGATCGCCCGGGCGCTCGCTTGATGGCGGAGCGGTCGCGTCGCGGGCGGGGAGCCGGACGGCCGGGGACGCTCGAGTCCCCCCTGTCGGCGACCTGGGTGCCGCGCGAGCGTGAACGGGCGGTGCTCGTGGGGGTCGGCCACGGAATCGACGAGTCGAGCCTGGACGAGCTCGCGGCCCTCGCCGACTCCGCCGGGGCGGAGGCCGTGGACCGGGTCGTCCAGGCGAGGTCGGATCCCGATCCGGCGACGTTCGTGGGTCGCGGCAAGCTCGAGGAGATCCACCGGCGGGTGCACGCGAGCTCCGCCTCGCTCGTCATCCTGGACGACGAGCTCTCGCCGGGTCAGCTCCGCACGCTCGAGGAGCGCCTGGGCGTGAAGGTGATCGACCGGACGGCGTTGATCCTCGACATCTTCGCCCTGCACGCCCGGTCGCGCGAGGGCAAGGCGCAGGTCGAGCTCGCGCAGCTCAACTACCTGCTGCCGAGGCTACGCGGCTGGGGCGAGGCGATGTCGCGGCTGGGCGGTGGCATCGGGACGCGCTTCGGCGGCGGCGAGACCAAGCTCGAGGTCGACCGCCAGCACATCAAGCGGCGCATCGCCAAGCTCCGCCGGGACCTCAAGGACCTGTCCCGCACTCGCGAGGTCAAGCGCTCGCGCCGCGAGCGATCCGGCGTACCCCAGATCGCGATCGCCGGTTACACGAACGCGGGCAAGTCCACGCTGATGAACGCGCTCACGCGCGCCCGGGTCCTGGTGGCCGACCAGCTCTTCGCCACGCTGGACCCGACCGTGCGGCGGATCACGCTGCCCGACGGGCGCGCGGCCACCGTCTCGGACACCGTCGGGTTCGTGAGCAAGCTGCCGCACGACCTGGTGGAGGCGTTCCGCTCCACGCTTGAGGAGGTCACGCGCGCCTCCCTGATCGTCCACGTCGCCGACGCCTCGTCCAGGGAGATGCGGGGGCAGATCGAGGCCGCCCGGTCGGTGCTCGCGGAGATCGGCGCCGGGACGGTCCGCGAGGTTCTGGCGCTCAACAAGATCGACCTCGTCTCCGAAGACGACCGGGATCGGCTCGCCCGTCGCTTCCCGGAGGGCGTGCAGGTCTCGGCGCTCACGGGGGAGGGGCTGGAGGAGCTCGTCACCCGGGTCGCCCGAGCTCTCCCGCACCCTCCGGTGGAGGTCACCGTGCTCGTCCCGTACGGGCGCGACGAGATCGTTGCCCGTCTGCACCGCGAGGCAGAGGTGCTGTGGTCGGAGTCGACCGAGGAGGGCACCCTCCTCCGGGCCCGGGTGGGCGACCGGGAGCTCGCTGCGGTCGACGGGTACGTCGTCGGGTCCCGGCACCGCGTGGGCTGACCGGGCGAATCGACCCCGCACGCTCGCGCGCACGAACTGGTCGGGGAGTCACCCGCCCGGAGCGCCGATCGCCCACAGGGCCTCGTCCGCCCACGGGCCCTCGATCGCGATGTCGGGGTTGCGGGACCGCTCCGTCGCAAGGCGGAGGGCGAGCAGCTGGAGCCTCACCGTCAGCGGGATCTGCGCGAGAGGCGGCGGAAGGTCGGCGCCCTCGCGGAGCCACCCGACCGGGATTCCCGATCTCTCGGCGGCGGAGGCGAGCCCCTCGACCAGGCCGTCCGGGTCGGGCGGGAGGAGCGCGACCATGGCGTCGTCCGGCGTGAGCGGCACGGCCGAGCCGTGGAGCAGGTACTCGGCGTCGTAGCCCTCCGCGGGAAGGCGCGCGGCCTCTCGGAGCTTGAGCGCACCCTCACGCGCCGTGACCGACGCCGGTCCGGAACCGAACACGACCAGCAGACGATCGGGCTGCTCGATCGCCTCGACGCCCGGGTTCTCCAGGGCGCGCCGGACGGCCTCGGGAACGGCGCGGATGGTCTCGGGGTCGAGGGTCCGGGCCCCAAGCGCGCCGGCGATCCGCGCGAGGAGCAGCAGCACGGCCGTGTAGCTGACGGTGTAGGTGTGCGAGCGCTCCTGCGCGACGGTCTCGAGGGCGTTCGGCAGGCCGCCGCCGACTCGGGTTATGGGGAGGACCGCGAGACCGGCCCGGGTGGCGCGGGCGTGGGCCGCGGCGGCGTAGGCGGTCTCCGCTCCGGCGTTGTGGCTGATCAGGACGACCGCGTCGTGCCGGTCGAGCGGCCTCGGCCACGTGACGAAATGCATCGAGGGGACGGCGACGGCGTCGCGCCCGGCCTCGTGGAGCATGGCTGCCCCGAGCTCGGCGGCGTGCTGGCTGGTCCCCGTCCCGACGAGCCATACGCGGCGTGCGGCCTCGAGCAGCTCGATGGGCCGGCCGAGGTCGACCTCGGTGAGCCGCTCGAGCTCGTCGGGCTGTGAGCGGATGGCGCGCTCCAGCGCCGTGGTCGGTTCGGGCATCGCACCTCCTGGGGGCGGTCGAACGGTCGGCCGGTCACCCGGTCGGCTCGAGCCTAGAGCCTGCGGAGGACGGCCACCACCTTGCCGAGGATCCGGCCCTCGGCCATCTCGAGCGGCTCGTAGGCCGGATTCTCCGGAACCAGGACGACCCTCCCCCGCTCCCTGCGGAGCCGCTTCACGGTCGCCTCGTCCTCGGCCGGACCCGGGACGAGCGCGGCCACGACGTCCCCGTCGTCCCCGTCGTCCTGGCGCCGGACCACGACGATGTCGCCGTCGAGGATGCCGGCCCCGACCATCGAGTCGCCGGAGACCCGCAGGGCGAAGTGCTCGCCCCCGCTCGCAAAGCCGAGCGGCACCGTGAGGTACTCCTCCACGCTCTCCGCCGCCATCGCGGGCGAGCCCGCGGCGATCCGGCCGAGCAGCGGGACGACCGCTGCCTCGGGCTTGGGCCGGTCCGGCTCCGCCACGATCGCTCGGGGCTTGGTCGGGTCCCGACGAAGCAGGCCTTTGCGTTCGAGGTTCGCGAGCTGGCTGTGGACGCTCGAGGAGGACGTGAGCCCCACCGCCTCTCCGATCTCGCGGACCGTGGGAGGGTAGCCGCGCTCGCGGGTGGTCTTGGCGATGAAGTCCAGGATCCTGCGCTGCCGTGCCGTGACGTCGGACATGTCGGTCCCTCCTCCTAGCCTGGCACACGCTAGCACGCGGACCGAGGGGGTTCAAACATATGTTCGGGCAAGAGCTTGACACCGAACGTGCGTTCGATACGATGGCGATCGTGAAGCGAACGCGCGTTCGGCCCAACCGGTTGGCTGCGGCGCTGGCGTGTGCGGCGGTGGTGGGGGGTCTCGCGGGCCCCCTTGCGCGGTTCGCACGGCCGGAGCCCGCCGCCGCGACCGCGGCCGCCCGGCGCTACGTGGTCCGTCCCGGCGACACGCTCTGGTCGATCGCCAAGCGCGTAGTCCCCGGTCGCGATCCGAGGCAGGTGGCGGACGCCATCGCCGCCGTGAACCACGTCGACCCGGGCCACCTGGTCCCAGGCTCCACGCTGCTTCTCACGACGGCAGGCTAGGCGGTCGGCGGAGAGCCGGCGTCGGGGCGGCGACCGATGTCGCGCCGCCGCCGGATCGACGATCGCGGAGGTTGACTCCCCCAGATGTGGGCAGTAGCGTCGGAGGTGACCCTACATGTTGTGGTGATGCCGGTGCGATGCCCATGGTGCGGTCGGGTGGAGGACAGGGTGGTCGACTCGCGCCCTGCCGACCACGGTGCCGCGATCCGGCGGCGGCGCGAGTGCCTGTCGTGCTCGAGAAGGTTCACGACGTTCGAGCGGGTCGAGGAGGTCGGTCTGCTGATCGTCAAGCGCGACGGGACCAAGGAGCCGTACCTTCGCGACAAGGTGGTCGCGGGCATCCGCAAGGCCATCGTGAACCGGCCAGTCAGCGAGCGTCAGGTGAGCGAGATCGTCGACCGGATCGAGGAGCGCCTGCGCCGAAAGGGACCCGAGGTGCCGTCCCGGCAGGTGGGTCTGGAGGTCCTGTCGGCCCTCCAGAAGCTCGATGCGGTCGCGTACATGCGCTTCGCGAGCGTCTACAAGGACTTCCAGGAGGTGACCGACTTCGAACGGGAGCTCGGGCTGCTCCTGGAGAAGAAAGAGCCCAGCAAACACCGATCCCGCTAGGGCGATAGACTACTATATTTAGTGGTCGAAGATTCAGTGAGACACAAGATCTTCCGCATGAACCCCTTGACGGGCGCTGGGCGTGGAGTCAGAATCACGGAGCTGTAATTCCGAGACGACTTCCCGGAGACGAGGAAAGGGGGCCTTCACGTGGCGACCAAGGAGGGAGACGTCGAGGTCATCCGGCGCGGCCTGACGTTCCGGCGCTGGTTCACCAAGGAGGGTGTGCACCCGTTCGACGAGGTCGAATGGGAGATCCGGGACGCCGTGATCCCCAACTACAAGGAGGGGGGCAACGCCTTCGAGCAGCGCGGGGTCGAGTTCCCCAAGAGCTGGTCCCAGAACGCGACGAACATCGTGGCGCAGAAGTACTTCCGCGGCCCCCTCGGCACGCCGCAGCGGGAGTCGAGCGTTCGCCAGCTCGTCGGCCGGGTGGTCGACACGATCCGCCGGTGGGGCCTGAAGGACGGGTACTTCCAGACCGAGCACGACGCCGACGTCTTCGCCGACGAGCTCGCGCACCTCGTCGTCACGCAGAAGGCCGCCTTCAACTCGCCCGTGTGGTTCAACGTCGGCGTTCCCGACACCCCCCAGCAGTGCTCGGCCTGCTTCATCCTCTCGGTCGAGGACACGATGACCTCGATCCTCAACTGGTACGTGGAGGAGGGGATCATCTTCAAGGGCGGGTCCGGCTCGGGGATCAACTTGTCCAAGCTCCGATCGTCCAAGGAGCCGCTCGGCGGCGGCGGGACGGCCAGCGGCCCGGTGAGCTTCATGCGCGGGGCGGACGCCAGCGCGGGCACGATCAAGTCCGGCGGCAAGACCCGGCGCGCGGCCAAGATGGTCGTGCTGAACGTGGACCACCCCGACATCCGCGACTTCATCTGGTGCAAGGCGGTCGAGGAGCGGAAGGCTCGGGTCCTGCGCGACGCGGGCTTCGACATGGACGTGGACGGCAAGGACAGCTACTCGATCCAGTACCAGAACGCGAACAACTCGGTGCGCGTGACCGACGAGTTCATGCATGCCTACGAGAACGACCAGGACTGGAAGCTCAAGGCGGTCACCACCGGGGAGACCCTGGAGACGGTCCGCGCCCGCGAGCTCATGCGCGAGATCGCTCAGGCGGCCTGGGAGTGTGCCGACCCCGGCATGCAGTACGACACGACGATCAACGAGTGGCACACGTGCCCGGCGTCCGGGCGGATCAACGCGTCGAACCCGTGCAGCGAGTACATGCACCTGGACAACTCGGCCTGCAACCTCGCGTCGCTGAACCTGATGAAGTTCCTCGACGCCGACGGCAACTTCGACGTCGCATCGTTCAAGCACGCCGTGGAAGTCGTCTTCACCGCCCAGGAGATCATCGTCGGGAACTCCGACTACCCGACCGAGGCGATCGCGCGCAACGCCAAGGCGTTCCGGCAGATCGGGCTCGGGTACGCGAACCTCGGCGCGCTGCTCATGGCCCGCGGACTGCCCTACGACTCCGACGGCGGGCGCGCGTGGGCGGGGGCGATCACGGCGCTCATGACGGGTCAGGCGTACGCGACCAGCGCGCGGATCGCGGAGGTCACCGGTCCCTTTGCGGGCTTCGCGCCCAACCGCGACGCGATGCTGCGGGTCATGCGCAAGCACCGGACCGCGGCCGACGAGATCGACGCCGACCTCGTGCCCGAGGGTCTGCTGTCGGCCGCGAAGAACGCGTGGGACGAGGCGATCGCGCTCGGCGAGCAGCACGGGTACCGCAACTCGCAGGCCAGCGTGCTCGCGCCGACCGGGACGATCGGCCTGATGATGGACTGCGATACAACCGGCATCGAGCCGGATCTCGCGCTCGTCAAGAACAAGAAGCTCGTCGGCGGCGGCACGATGCAGATCGTCAACCAGACCGTGCCGCGAGCGCTCGAGCGGCTCGGGTACACGGCGGACCAGGTCGAGGACATCGTCGGCTACATCGGCGAGCACAACACCGTCGTCGGCGCTCCCCACCTGCGCGAGGAGCACTACCCCGTGTTCGATACCTCGATGGGCGATCGCGCCATCCACTACATGGGGCACGTGCGGATGATGGCCGCGGTCCAGCCGTTCATCTCGGGCGCGATCTCGAAGACCGTGAACATGCCGGAGCAGGTCACGGTCGAGGAGGTCGAGCAGCTGTTCGTGGAGAGCTGGAAGCTCGGGCTGAAAGCCGTCGCGATCTACCGCGACAACTGCAAGGTTGCCCAGCCGCTGTCCGCGGAGAAGAAGGCCAAGGCGGAGGCTCCGGCCGGCTGGCGGCCCGAGCGCCGGAGACTGCCCCGCAGCCGTCCCTCGATCACCACGAAGTTCGAGGTCGGCGACGCCGAGGGCTACATCACCGCGAGCTCGTACCCCGACGACGGGATCGGCGAGATCTTCCTGAAGACCTCCAAGCAGGGCTCGACGCTCGCCGGCGTGATGGACGCGTTCTCGATCGCGATCTCGATCGGACTGCAGTACGGAGTGCCCCTCGAGGCGTACGTGGCGAAGTTCATCAACATGAAGTTCGAGCCGAGCGGGATGACGAACGACCCCGACATCCGGTTCGCGAGCTCGCTGGTGGACTACGTCTTCCGGCGGCTGGCGCTCGACTACCTGCCGAAGGAGAAGCGAGAGGAGCTCGGGATCCGCTCGATCGAGGAGCGCAAGGCGCTCGCCACGGGCGGCAACGGGTACGGGCTGGAGCCACCGACGGAGCCGAAGGTCGAGGTGGAGGCGCCTCGGCCCGCGGCCGAGCGGCCGGGGGCGCAGGCGATCGACGCCCCGCTCTGCTACTCGTGCGGGTCGAAGATGCAGCCGGCCGGCTCGTGCTACGTGTGCCCGAGCTGCGGCTCCACGAGCGGCTGTTCCTGAGGCAGCCCGGAGGGGGTCGGCCGGTCCCGGCCCCCCTCTCGGTCTGTCAGACTTCGCGCCGATGGAGCTTGCGTTCAAGCGGCTGGACCCGGACGCGAGGCTTCCCGAGCGGGCTCATCCCGGGGACGCCGGTCTCGACCTGCGGTCGCTGATCGACGTCGAGGTCAAGCCCGGGGAGCGGGCACTGGTCCCCACCGGCCTGGCGGTGGCGATCCCCGAGGGGCACGCGGGGCTGGTCCTGCCCAGGTCGGGTCTCGCCTCGAGGCACGGCCTCACGATGGCGAACGCCCCCGGTCTGATCGACGCGGGCTACCGGGGCGAGGTCATCTGCGCGGTCGTCAACCTCGACCGCGAGCAGGCGGTTCGGATCGCCCGGGGCGACCGGATCGCGCAGCTCGTGGTCGTGGCGATTCCGGAGGTGACGCCGGTGTTCGTCGACGAGCTGCCGCCGTCCAGTCGAGGCGAGGGAGGGTTCGGCTCCACCGGATCCTGAGCGTCGGTTGAAGGGCCGGCGGGCAGCGCCTAGACTCGGAGAGCACGCACGCGGACGTGGCTCAGTTGGTAGAGCACCACCTTGCCAAGGTGGGGGTCGCGGGTTCGAATCCCGTCGTCCGCTCCAGGTCAGAGGCCCTTTCCGATCTCCCGAGCTCCTTGAGGGGGCCCCGCGTGCCGCAAACGTGCCGCACGCCGTTCAAGAGCTTGGCCGCAGACGCCGCGACTCGCTCGCGCGCCGGCGGTGCATCTCCTCGAGGTTCCGCGCGATCTCCCGATCGAGCCCCTCGAAGAGCGAGGCGTAGTGACGCTCGACCATCCGGGTGTTCGTGTGACCGAGGCGTGCCGCGACGAGGAGGGGGTTGGCCCCGGCGGCGATCGCGAGACTCGCGCCCGTGTGGCGGAGCTGGCCGACCTTGAAGCCTTCGAGCTTGGCCAGGGCCGTGGCCGGCTTCCAGACCCGCCTGTAGAAGGCCTGGCGCCGCACCGGCCCGCCGCCGGGCATCGTGAAGACCAGACCGCTCGGGCCGGCCGGGTACTTCCGCAGGTGCTCGGCGAGCTCGAACGCGACGAACTCGGGGATCGCGACCGAGCGGCGCGACTGGCGCGTCTTGGGCTCGCCCTCGATGAGGCGGCCGCCGGCCTCGGTGATCTTGGCCTCGACGCGGATCCGCCGGCGCGGCAGGTCCAGGCGGTCGACGCGGAGGGCGACGAGCTCGCTGAAGCGGAGTGACGAGTAGCCGGCGAGGAGGACGAAGGCGCGCCAGCGCTCGGGCATCGCGTCCACGAGCCGCGAGAGCTCCTCGGGAGTCAGCACTCGAGGTTCGGAGATCTCGATCCTGGGCGGGGTCACTCGTGCCGCCGGGTTCGTCGCGATGAGCTCAGCGGCGACGGCGCGGCCAAGGATCATCCGCGTGACCTTCAGGACGTCGGCCGCGCGCCAGGCGCTCTTCGCGCCGACGCTCGCGACCAGCTGCTCGACGTCTGCGCGGGTGATCGCGTTCAAGCGCTTGGACCCGAGTGCCGGCTCGATGTACAGGCGCCAGAGCTCGTCGTAGGAGATCAGCGTTCGCTCGCTCGGGTGTCCAGAAGCACCCGCCCTGGCCCTCCAGGCCCTCCAGAACGACGCGAGCGAGGCTCGGCCCGCCCTCGGGTCTCGATACCGGCCGGCGAGCTTGGAGGCCTCCACCTCGGCTGCCCGGGATCGCGCGTCGCCCTTCAGGCGGAAGGTCTCGACCTTCTCCGCGCCCTCGGGGTCACGGTAGCGGACCTGCCAGTGACCGCTCGGTGCTCTTCGGATCCAGGCCATCAGACGAAGACCTTCCGACCTTCGCGTTTGCTGATCAGCCGGCGGAGGCGACGCTCCGCGATGTCGGGGATCCAGGTTCTGCACCGCGGGCACCAGAGCTTGAACACGGTCCGCCAGTTCGGTCCGACGGCCTCGCGCGGCTGCGTGCCCCGCTTCGCGGCCGTGGCGAACGTCTCGGGATCGTCGCCGAGGACGGCCCACAGCCACTCGGTCAGGGCGACCGCCGAGCCACGCGGAGCGCGACGAGCTCGCTGAAGTGGTGGGGAGGAGTACGACTCCAAGCCCCAGACCCAGGCAACCCGGTGACCGCAGACCTCATGGCAGATCCAGACGCGCTCGAGCTCGAGCTCGCTCTCCGGCAGCTCGTCCATCATCGGACCGTCCAACGTTGACATGCCCATGGTCGGACCGTCCAACGTTGACATGCCCATGGCGGGAGAATATCATGCGTGTGATTTTCGGCATAGGGGCCGGGATCCCCTTGAACCCCGGTGCTCGGTAGTCGGTCACACGGCTGCCGTTCATGAAAGGCGGTTCAAGGGCGGTGGCTCCTGAATCTCTCCTCACGGTTCGCGAGGCTGCAAAGCTGCTCCACGTCTCGGTGAACCAGCTCTACATCTGGGTCCGGGCCGGTCACGTGCCGCACCTGCGGCTCGGTGATGGCGCCCACGCACCGATCCGGTTCCGCATGACGGATCTGGAATCGTGGCTCGAGGCGAACCGGCACGGTCCCGACGTCGCGGCCTGATGCTCCCACCGCCGTCGTTCCTCGACGCGCTCGGGGAGGTCGAGCAGCTTGGCGCCGCGGCCGCGGAGATCCTCGCCGACCGCAGGCTGACGGCGAACGAGATCGGGCTCGCGCTCGTCCAGCTTGCCGGCATCGCGACACAGGCGACCTTCCCTGAGGCGGCACGGCACGCGGTCTGGATCTCCGCCTCGCCCTGGCTGTACGGGCTCGAGGAGCGGTGCCCCGCGTGCGGCCAGCTGCTCGCCCTAAGCGTCGATCGTGAGGCGATCCTGCGATGGGCTGCTATCGATGACGCGAGACGGCGCGATGGCGAACGAGCTCGCTGACTCCATCGTCACGTCGATCCTGTCGAAGCGCAAGAACCGCACGCGCTCCGGCCTCGAGCTCCTCGGCGACCCGCCCCCGCCACCGAGCGCGATGCTCGAGCCCTCGCTGATCGTTCAGGGTGGGGAGACTGTGCTCGCGGCGCCGACAAAGGTCGGCAAGACCAATCTCTGGCTGCACTTCGCGTTCGCCCTGACCGAGGGAACGACGCTTTGGCGGACATTCGCGGCTCCGAGCCCGGTGCGCGTGCTCCTGCTCGAGCTCGAGCTCTCGGAGGCGATCATGTACCGCCGGCTCTCGGCGCTCCGCGATCTGCTCGGGTGGTCGGACGGCGGGCTTGAGCGCCTCACCATCCGGTGTGCTCGAGCGCTCACGCTGAACCGGCAGGCCGGCCAGAAGGCGATCCTCGACATCATCGCCGAGACGCCCGGTGGCCCTCCGGATCTCGTGATCCTCGACTCGTTCAACGCGGCGGTCCGCGGGGACGCCGACAAGACCTCCGATGCCCGCGAGGCGCTCCACTCGCTGCATGAGATCCAGGACAAGACGGGCATCACCTGGGGGCTCACGGGCGAGATCCGCAAGGCGCCAGCGGGTGCGGGCATCCGCTACTCGATTGACGACCTGAAGGGCTCGAACGAGCTCGCCTATGATGCGGACGCCGTCCTGATCCTCCGTCCCGATCGGGGGAACCGCCGCCGCCTCGCAGTCGACTTCGCTGCCATGCGGCACGACGACTCCTCCTGCCCCGAGGGGCTCGTTCTCGTTCGCGACGGCCTGTCCTTCGAGCTCGTCGAGAACGGGGAGGCGCGCGAGCGCGAGCTCCGGGAGGAGGCGATCCGCGGGGCGGTCCGGGAAGTACTCCAGGAGCATCTCCAGCGCGGCGGCGGGCGGACGTGGAAAGAGTGTGTCGCGGCGGTCCGCGCCGCCGGCGTCTCGGCCCGAAACGACCTCATCACGGAGATCCGGCGAGAGCTCCTCATGGCACAGCCTCAGCAGCCCCTGATGCCGGAGGATCCATCGTGAAACGCTCCCCGAGGCCTCGGGGAGCGAACGCGCTCCCGAAGGGCCGAAGCACCAAGTCCGCTCCGCTCCCCAGCAGGCGCTCCCCTATAGGGAGCGGGGAGCGGGGAGCGCCCGCCAATGCCACGCTCCCGGGAGAGGCGGGGAGCGCTCCCGGAGCGAGGGTCGGCGTGCGCCAAGCCATGGCTGCGGCCTGCCTCGCGATCCTCGTCGGCGACTGGCCGGCCGCGCGAAGGTGGGCCGAGCGCGTGCGGTTCCTGGTTGCCCGGGATGGCCGCTTGTGATCGCCGGCTGCGTGCACGGGGCCCTGTACCCTCGTCGGCGGTGTTCATCTCGGCGGGGGAGTGGGTCGAGCGCTGCGAGCGGGCCGCCGTGCGCAGCTCCGCAGCGTGCCGCGCCTTCTTCGACCTCCCGGAGGTCTCCAGGCCCCCGACCCCCGAGGAGGAGCTCGAGGCCCGTCGAGAGCTCCGCGCCGAGACCGTACAGCGCTGGCGCCGGCGCGTGCGGCAGGGCCTCGTCGGCTCCCGCGCTGAGGCCTGATTCCGCCCGCATGGCGTCGCGTGATGGTGAGCACCCCTGCGGCGGCTGCCCGGCGATGCGCGCTTACCTCGAGGGTCGCTCGCGCCAGCGCGCCTACCCACCCAACACGATCGAGCGCCTCATCGAGGGCGAGATCTGGATCGCGGACGAGCGCTGGATCCTCGCCTCCCCCACCTGGGCCGAGGCTCGCTCGCTCATCGAGCATCGCGGCAACGTCGAGTCGGAGGCCTGCGTAGAGATGCTGGACCTCGAGCGGGCGATCTCTCGTCTGGCGAGCCGCCACAGAGCTGCGGCGGCGCTCGTGATTCTCACGCTGTTCGGCTGGAGCCGAGATGAGATCTCGAGGGTGCTCGACCTGCACATGCCCTATGACCGGCTGCTGGCCAAGGCGAAGAACTACCTCCAGGCGGACCTGAACGGTGAGGATCCCGAGCAGGCCTTCAAGTCGACAATGCGGCCCGGTGAGGAGCCCTGGCACGGCAGGATCCGCACCTGGCACGCGCCGACTCCGGACTGATGCGACGCTGCAAGATGCCCGGAATCCCGCGAGGTTGCGCGTACTGGACGCTCCTCGATGATGAAGTCTGCGCCTACCATCGCAAGGTGCTCGACGGACTGATCGACGCCGACTCCTCGCTTTTCCGCAAGCCGGGGGTTGGACCGGCAAACGTCCTGTCGGATGAGCAGCTGGAGATCGCCGTCGTGCTCGAGCGACTCGGTGCCGCGCCTCAGCTCATCAAGCTTGCGCTCGCTCGTTCTCTCCCGCCCGGCGCCGGCGCGTGCGGCAGGGCATGAACGCGCGGGCGATCGCTCAGCGCCTCCTGGCGAAGGCTGAGGATCTCGAGCGGCGCGGCGACCTGGAGACCGGGATCCTGCGCCAGGCGGCAGCAGCGCTCATGGCGACATCCGCCTCGGCGCAGCTCAGCACGTGCCGCGGGTGTGGCCGGCCGATCGAGCGGCGCCCGGGTCCGGGCCGCCCGCGCTCCTGGTGCGAATACTGCCGAGCTCCCGCCCGAAAATCCCCGGAAATGCTGTCCTGAGAGTGCCCTTGGTTGCGAACGAGGAGAAGTGAGATGGCACGGACCACGATCGAGAGCCCGACGCTCGCCGGCGACGTCGCGCACTTCCTCGAGCACGCCGACGGGCCCGAGCTCGTCACGGCCGCGCAGATCATCATCGGCGAGACCGGCGCCCTGCCCGAGGCCCCGCGCAGGAGCATCCGCGCGCTCTTGGAGTTCGGCGCCGACGTCGCGCCGGAGCTTGCCCGTTCCTGGATCGAGCAGGCGCTCACCCAGCTCGAGCAGTGGCCGACGCTACATCGGCGCGCGAGCGAGGCGATCGCGGACCGACTCCCGTACCAGGATGCCCGGCTGCACGATGGGGCCTACCCGGAGGAGGGCTTCCTGATCGGTCGACCGTCCTCGGGGATGGGCAGGTGGGGGACATCGCACGGCTCGCATGCGGTCACCGCCGGGCGCCTCGCCTGCCGGGCGTGCTTCGAGATCTCCGGCGCGGTGTTCGGCTACCGCCCGACGTTCGATCTCGCCGCCCTGCGCCTGACGCTCGAGCGATCGGTCGCCGCCGGCGGCGACCGGCGCGAGGCGGCACGCCAGCTCGTGGCCGGGATGCCGGAGGAGCTCCGCGAGGCCTTCCTCGCCGAGCTCGGCGGGTGAAGGGGGATTCTCTGGTGGCCTTCACCTATCCCGACGACGACGCTGGGGCCCAGACGAAGAGCACGCAGGCGGAGAAGCGCCGCATCTACGAAGCTCGCCTAGCGGAGGCGCGCCGGCCCCAGCGGTCGGCACTTCACCGCTCGCGGCCCGCCGACATCTCGAAAATCCTCACACCCGACGTCGTGAAGATCGTCGTCGCCGACGCCGTCAAGGCGGCCTTCGCCCCGATCCATGACTTCATCGCCAAGGCCCGCGAGCTCGTCGAGCGACTCGAGCGACTCGAGGCAGACGAGCCGCCGGCGCCGGTCTTCCTGCGGGCCCAGGATCGAGGTTCCACCGTCGCCCCGTTCGTCGACCTGGATCCGCTCGCGCTCATGCTCCGAATGCGCCGGGAGGCGGCAGACGCCATCGACGGCACGAACGACCCCGTCCTGCGCGCCGCCTACAGCTCGAAGATCGCTCAGCTCGACGCGGCGATCGCTTCGCTTCGGAACTGAGGAGGCGGGGTGGCCGAGCTGCAGGATGCGATCGCGCGGAACCTCGTCCATCTGGTCGAGGACCGCCTCGGTGTCGCGGATCTGGCGAAGGTGCCGGTCGCGGAGCTCGCGAAAGTCCGCGACCTCCTGGCCCATGCGCTGACGGCGGCGCTCGCCCGAGAGCAGGAGGAGGTCCGTGCCGCCGTCGCGGATCTGGCGAAGGCGGTCGGGCTCGACCCGTCAGCCGGCGCCGGCGCGATCGGCGAGCAGCTGGTCCGACGGATTCGCGCGCTCGAGGATGCGCGCCCCGCCGTCAGGATCATCGAGATCGCCGACGGTCCGCGCACGAACGGCAAGGGGCCGGCCCATGGCTGATGTCGCCTCGCCCGAGGTCGCGAACGTCGACGAGGTCGGGGATCCTCGACGTCGAGGATCGACCGACTGGGTGAACAAAGCGGCGACCGCTCGAGCTGCTCGAGGCGGAGCACCGGTGCGCACCGGTGGGTCCTGGATCGGCTCGGCGCGGCCGCCATCGCCGCGCGTGCACCGCGGCAAGGCCCTTCGCCCGGGCCTCGCGGTCCGACCCTCCCGTGAGGCCTGGGCGTTGGACCCGGGGCGACCGGTCGGAGCCGCCCGGGCCCCACGAAACTCCCAACCACGCGCACACAGGACCGACGCTCCAGCCATCTTGCAGCGGCCGCAGGTTGACCCGAGTTCCTCACACGACATCCTCCGTCCGCACCGTATGGGGAGGCGTAGATGAGCGGCACCGAGCGCACACTCTCGCCCGTCGAGATCGTCCTGGACGCCTGGACCACGCTCCGCGCCGGCAAGCCGGTCGACTTCACGAGCGCTCGCGCGCAGCTGATCCATGGATTGGACCAGGCGGGAGCGATGGCCCGTGACGTCACCATCGAGATCATGGGCGAGAAGGACTACACGGCAGCCGCGGCGTACATCTCCAACGCGGCGTACATCTCCAACGTCGGCAGGCGGCTTCTGGACGTGCTCGCCGCGCTCGAGCGCGGCGACGAGGCCAGCGCCGAGGCCGCGTTCAAGGCCGCGCTCGAGGGAGGGCGCTGAGATGGACTCGGCTGTCGTGCGGTCGTTGATCGTCAAGCTCCGCGCGGATCTGGCCGGCTTCGAGGCCTCGATGGCCGGAGCCACCGGCACGGTCCAGAAGTCGACGTCGAAGATGTCGGGCGCGCTCCGCCTGCTCTCGGCCGGCGTGGCGGTGGGCCTCGCTGGCCTGGGGTACAAGCTCGCGCAGTTCGCGGTCGATTCGGTCCGCGCCTTCGAGGACAGTCAGAGGGTGATGGAGCAGACCCGCGCGGTCATCCGGTCCACGGGCGAGGCCGCCGGCTACAGCGCGACGCAGTTTCACGATCTCGCCAAGTCGCTCGAGAACCAAACGACCTACTCGGACGAGGCCGTTCAGTCCGCGGAGAACCTGCTCGCGACCTTCAGGAAGATCCAGGGTCCGATCTTCAAGCAGGCGCTGACAGCGGTGTTGGATATGTCGACCGCCCTGGGCCAGGACCTCAAGACGAGCGCGATCCAGGTCGGCAAGGCCCTGAACGATCCGACGGTCGGCCTGACCGCACTCCGGCGCGTGGGCGTGTCCTTCGACGCGACGCAGGTCGAGCTCATCAAGCACATGTACCAGATGGGCGACGTCGCCGGAGCCCAGCGCAAGATCCTCCACGAGCTGGCGGTGGAGTTCGGCGGATCGGCGACGAGGGCCGCGCATACGTTGAGCGGTCAAACCCAGCAGCTCACCAATCGCTGGGACGACTTCAAGGAGAAGGTCGGCGAGCTGCTCGTTCGATACGCGCCCCCACTCCTGGACTTCCTGGGCCAGGTGATCGATAAGGTCACGGAGGCCTCGATGAGGACCCGGGGGTTCGTCCTAGCCTTCGGTCCGCTCGGGCCGGCCGTCGAGACCGCCGCGGACAGATTCGGGATCCTGCGCAAGGCCCTCGACTCGATCCCTCTCGTGGGCCTCATGACCCACCTGCCGCGGACGACGGACCTCCTGTCCTCGCTTGGAGGCGCGGTGGGTCTGGTCGGGCGGAAGGTCGACCAGACCAGGGGGGCGCTCCATCACTTCGCCGGGATGACCGCCACGGACTTCGATACGTGGCGCAAGGGTACGATCGAGAGTCTCAACTCCGTGATGGGCTCGCTCGATGATCTGTCCGGCAAGGCGAAGCTCACGGCCAGCGACATCCTGAAGGCCTTCGACAACCAGCTCGAGGCGATGTCGAACTACCGGAAGAACTGGGAGACGCTGCTCGCTCGAGGCCTCCCTGACTCGTTCGTGAAGCAACTCCAGGACATGGGGATGAAGGGCGCCAACATCGTCGCCGCGCTCGCCAACGCGAACGAGAAGAAGTTCGACCAGATCGTCCGCGACTGGCTCAAGGCTCAGCGAGAGGCCACCCGGACCTCGAACGCGATCGCTGGCATCGCTGCCGCGATCGGCAAGATCCCGAGCACGAAGGTGATCGACATCATCCTTCGGACCCATCAGATCGAAGGTTCAACGCAGATCGGCGGCTGGATCCACTCGGGCCTGGGCCCGAGCGTCCGCCCGAGCGTCCGCGGCGGATCCGCCGATGGCGGCCGTGGTGGGAGCGCGATCTGGGCGCCGCCAACTGTTGCCTCCTCGAGAAGCGGGGTGACGAATGTGAACGTCACCGTGCACCTGCACGGCGACGTCTACGATGGCGACATGTTCGCGGACAAGGTCCAGGCGGTCTTGACGCGGGCAATTGGCCGCGTGCGGCCGGGGTGATTCCGCCGACAGAGGCCATACTGTAAGGCCGGTGAGTGCGAAACCCTGGCCCTATCAGCCGAACCTTGCAGGGGGAGCCGCGGGACTGCCCGGGCCAAGCGCCGGGCAGTCCCGCTCCTCCGCGAGACTCCCGAGGGACGCTCAGACGACCCGGTGGCCGTCCCTCTCGGCGTGCTGCTTGGCCGTGACGGCCACTCGGCGCATGAGGTCTCGAAACTCGTCGCTGTCGCCGAGCTCGGCGAAGGCGGTGAACAGCGCCCGGCGGAACAGGTCGTAGAAGTCGCGCTCCCCATCGGGCTCCTGCCCGGGCATCGCGGAACAGATGGAGTCGATCCACCAGGTCCACCAGGTCCGCGAGTCGGAATCCTCGACGGCCGAGCGCGGGATCACCCCGTCGATGATCGCTCCGACCTCGGCATCGGACAGGGCGCCCTCGGCCTCCTCGATCGCCGACCACGCCGCGTACCGGTGATCGTCCTTCGCCTCCCACTCGAGCACGCAGGGCGCGAAATCCGGATCCACGAGCGCCTCTTCTCGACTGAGGACGACGGCGTCGTTCCAGGACCACGCCTGATCCTTCGCCCAGGCCTCGTCCGGAGTCTCGGCGAGCACCCACGGTTCGCCGCCCTCATCCCCGACATGGATTACGAACCAGCGCTCGCTCATTCGCGACCTCCTCTCGTCGCTCCTCGGTTCGGAATGGCGGGCAGGCCGGCCGAGGAACGCCGGCTCTTCGGGAGCGACCCTAGCCCGCCGCCGAGCATAGTAGGCGGGGCCGTCAGGTCAAGCGGCGTGCCGCAAACGTGCCGCACGGCGCCCAATAACCGCCGATACCACGCAATAGGCATGTGGCTTGTGAGCAGGGCGTTTGTGCCTCGGGGTTGCATCCCGTGCGTGCCTGAACCACCTTGCCAAGGTGGGGGTCGCGGGTTCGAATCCCGTCGTCCGCTCCAGCCGAGGTTTCGAGCCATTCGTCCTTTGCAAGGGGGGCTCTCCGTCTGCGTTGGGGGGTTGTCGGATACCAACGTCTGGACGGCCGTCTCTGGGAAATCGTGCGGAACCCCGCGATCGAGGTCGACGATGAGCGCCCCCACCGGTGCTCGCGCCTGACCGCGGCATCCCGCACGAGCAAGACGTGTCGTGCGGTTCGCGTAGACTAGATTCGGCTCCGAGCGAGTCGACCGGCGGGGTGGCCGAGTGGTTAGGCAAGGGTCTGCAAAACCCTGTACACCGGTTCAATTCCGGTCCCCGCCTCGAGGTGGACCTCCCCGATCGCTAGAATCAGGGTTCTCGGGCGCTTAGCTCAGGGGGAGAGCGCTTCCTTGACGCGGAAGAGGTCAGAGGTTCAAATCCTCTAGCGCCCACCCTTGACCTTCCGGTGCGCGAACCAGCGCCGGGATCTTGTACGTCGGGAGGATCTCCTCGCGGCTCATGACGCGAAGCTCTTTCACGAGCAGACGGAACAGCGCCTCGCGCTGCTGGACCGTCCCCCCGGAGGAGTATCCCGAGGTCCTTCGCCCACTCCGCGACGTCGAGGGCGCTCGGAGCGTCTGAGACACCTTCGGGCAAGGCTCCTCCAGGCCGATCTCGTCGTCCCCATCCAGTGGCGGCAGCGGCTGGGTGGTGGCCCATCCTGGCACCGGGCCGTGAGGTACCCGCCAGAAGCCCTCGCCGTCGGGCTCCAAGAGCCCGGTCTCCTCGGCCTCGGAGATCGTGAGCAACTGGTCCCGGCTCCCGCAGAACGAGCAGTAGCCGACCTGGTACCGGAGGTCCTCGCGGGAGGGAGCCACCAGCTGCTCACACTGCGGGCACGCCCGCAGGGGCTCCTCGTCGACCGCCCGGGCGAGCCGGCGCGTGCTCCGGGAGGCGTGCCGAGCGATCGGGCCGGCTCCCCACAGCTCTCCTGCTGACAGCACGCACCTTCCGTGCCTGCTCACGTTCCTCGGGCCCCGCCGAAGGGATGAGGGACTGCGAGGAAGACCCATGCAGTCCTGAGGACCGCCGGCCGCGCACTGGAGGCCCGTTCACCTTCCACTACCTTGTGATTCGTATGATCCGGCTTTGCCGTAGTCCTTTGGATCGGACGGTGAGCCACCGGCAAGAGTCTTCGGGGAGCGGGATGCCGGGCGTGAAGTGAACGTGAAGTCGGGCGGCCGCGCCTGGGCGGCCCGGATCAGGGCGACGAGGAGGCGAACGGCCTCCGCCGCGTCCTCAGGGGGCAAGCGAGAAGAAGTTGGGCTCTGCCAGCTCGATCTCCTCATCCGCGCCATTTCGGGGCGCCTGTCACTCGCGAGCCCGGCGTTCGGGCCCGACCTTCGGCTAGATCTTGTCGATATCGTCCTCTACCGGACTCCGCGCTTCCTCTACGTCTTCACCGCGGCGTCCGGTCCGTCCTGGCTCACGGTGCCATGACGCGGTTCCCATCGAGTTCCCGCAGAGTCCCGAGGGTTCCGAAGCCGCGGTTCCGGCCGGGTTCTGCCGGTTCTCCGTGGTCGGAACCGCTCGTCCCTTGGCCAGCGCGCTGGATCGTCCACGTGCGCCCGCGTCTCCACTTGTACAAGGGCGCGGAGGAGGCGTCTGTGAGACTGCCTCCACGGTTCCGACGGGGACCGGTGCAAGGATCGGGCCGGTGGGGAGGGGCATGACCCGAATGAGTCATTGGCTCGCCGGAGGCGATGCCCTTGCCTTGGATCTGTCTGCTCCTTCCCGCCGGCACCGGTCCGGGTCCGCCGCGACGTTGGCCTGATCAGAAGCCTGTCCGCCCTGCCGGGCGTGACCCATCACAGTCCTGCCACGCGGTGTCCTTCGTCCCGGGCCGGCCACAGACGGGGGGCTCGCCCCCAGGAAGGAGCGTGCCGTGGGCATGCTGGCAGAGAGCGTCGATCACGTCATCGGGGTCGACACCCATCGGGACTCGCACACCGCGGCGGTCCTGGACAGGACGGGTTCGGTCCTGGCCCGAGGCGACCAAGGGGGCAACGCCGGTCGATGCTCTGCGTGGGTTCATGGATGCGGATCAGCGACTGCGGAAGTTCTTCGGAAGGGAACCTTCTCGACTCCGGGTCGTTCCTATGTGCAAGGGGCGAACGGAGTGGGGGACCTTGGTTAAGGAGCTAAGAACGGTGCTCCGTGGCGGCCGTGAGAAGGAGCGGCGCGACAAACGGCGCCGCATCCAGGCGGGGGTCGTGGGTATCGTCGCAGCGATCGGCATCTTCGTGCTGCTGCTTCAGGCGTTCTCACCCATCGGCGGGCGA
>Ga0070741_10001629_pt1 | contig 66418 bp, 53 predicted proteins | sample Coa_R1_4_FD_66440 | JGI IMG/M metagenome (GOLD analysis project Ga0070741, IMG submission 66440) | Surface soil microbial communities from Centralia Pennsylvania, which are recovering from an underground coalmine fire - Coalmine... | ecosystem: Environmental > Terrestrial > Soil > Unclassified ...
CGGGAGAGGGGGAACGGGGAAGCCGGGTCCCCCCCTTCCCTAGCGAGGGACGAGCGGCTAGGGTCGCAAGGTGTCGCGAGGCGGAGGGCCGAATTATTGCAGGCCCGACCCTGGCAGTGGGGGCCGGGGGGTTAGGTTAAGCAGAGCCGGGCCGATAAACGACCCGGCTCGTAATCTGGCAGGGCCATAATTTCGTTTATCATAAGGTGAAATCCTGGTGAAACTTTCGGCTGAGGAATTGGAACAGGGACAGTTGGAGTCCGCCCGGCTGGCCGAGGCGGTACGAACGTTTCAGGATACGGGACTGGTTGTCCTGGAAAACGCTTACGACCGAGACTTTATCGCCAAAGTCCGCGCCGCCTACGAAGCGGAGCTAGATCGTTTTCTTGCGGCGCGAGGCGGCCTGGCCGCGCTGGAAGGCCGGACTTTTGGCAAAAACCATATCGGCTTCTTTCCGCCGCTCACCCTGCCGCTGGCCGATGCGCGAATCGCGGCCCATCCTGTCGCCGTCCAGATCATGAAGGAATTGCTCGGCCCGGGCTTGCAGTGCTCCTTCTACCACACCAATACTGCCTTCCCCGGCTCGGAGTACCAGCCTATCCACCGCGACAGTAGCCCGCTGTTTGGCACGGAGATGAGCGTGCCGCATCCACCGGTTTCTCTGGTGCTCAACGTCCCCCTCTGTGACTTCACCGAGGAGAACGGCAGCACGGAGTTCTGGCCGGGAACCCACCTCATCGTGGATTCCCTATCGGAAGAGGCGAACCGACTTGAGGCGCGGGCCGCTAACCTGCCTTCGGTCCGCCTGAATCTGCCCGCCGGATCGTTTGCGTTGCGAGACCTGCGCTGCTGGCACCGGGGAACGCCCAATAGGGCCGACTACCCGCGCGCCATGTTTGCCATCGTCTATCAGCGCGGCTGGCTTGCCTCGCTATCCATCACCATTCCACAGTCTACCTGGGATTCCTGGCCGGAGGCCGCGCGCCGCATCTTTCGGAAGAACCGGGTCGTGCCGGACGCAGACCATCGCCCCATAACCTGGGAAGAAGTGGACTTAGCAGGCTACGAGTGATGACTGATTGGGAGCCGCAGGAGGATTTTCCATCCCACCGCTAAAGCGTGTGGGCTTTGCGCCCCGGCACCCCAAATCGGTAACTATTTCGATGCGGCGATCTCTTCGAGGGTACGGCCTGTGAGCACCGAGGCGGGCTGCTCGATCAGCGGGTCGCTCCCAAAATCGGCCTCTGCGTCCAGAGCCTTCACCAGCAGCCAGCGCTTATCCGCCGGTTTGCCGAAGCGGGTGAGCGTGTAGCCGCCCCGCAGCTTCTTCCCCTCCAGCCAGAAGAAGGCGCGTCCATTCGCGAGGGCCTGGGACATGGAAACGGGCGTGCCCTCTTCCTCAGCCAGATTCCGGTAGGTGCCTTTATCCCAGACCAGCACCGCTCCGGCCCCATATCCCTCGGCAATGATGCCCTCAAAGTCCCCGTAGGCCAGCGCGTGATCCTCGACTTCGATAGCCAGCCGCTTCTCGTGCGGATTCAGGGAGGGGCCTTTGGGGACGGCCCACGATTTGAGCACGCCCTCGACCTCCAGGCGGAAATCGTAATGCAGGCGACGGGCCGCGTGCTTCTGAATCACGAAGATCGGCGGTGAGTTGGGCATGGCTTATAGAATCCAGAGGGCGCAGGGGGACGAAAAGCCCACGCGCTTTAGCGATGGGATAGATAATCCTCCTGCGGCCCCCAAGCGGAAAAGAGGCAGAGCGCAGGGAACTTTCGACTGGCTCCGCCCGTCCTATGGCCGTATTCGGTGTGGCCACGGTGAGCAAAGATGGAAGACAAGGCCTGGGGCGATAACCTCTTTGCTCTGCTGCTGAAGCTCAAGAGCGCCTTCCGCGACTTTCTGCTCGTTCCTGACGAGCACAAAGAGGAGCAGGACGCGGCCCTGATGGAGATGAAACGCGCCGCCGCCAGGCTCTATCAGGGCATTCAGCTTGCCTGCGCGCAAGGCTGGACCGTCGTTCTCTACTCTCACCGAGGAGGGGGCCGCCGCCACGAGATCCGCACGCCGGGACCGCTCAATCCGGACGGGATCACCATGTTCTACTCCTCCCAACCGCAGACCCACGACTGCCTTTCCGCCTGCGTGCTGCTGGGAGCAGACTGGCTTGAGGTGATCACGTCGGCATAGCGCCTCACGCGCCGCGCTCGCCCCCGCCTCTGTGAGGTTCAAGGGCGAACACTTGTTTTCGACCGGCTAAAGCCCTTCGCTGTGTGGCGTTCCGCCTAGTGTCCGCCTACGCGGACACCACCGTTCGGGAGGCTGTTGGGTATCCCCGCAGGGGTCGCTAGGCGGAGGGCCGAACTGTTGTAGGCCCGACCCTGGCAGTGGGGCAGGGGGTGAGGGCCATAGGAGAAAACTGAATAACCCTGCGTCAATGGGCGCCGAAGGACGCTGCCATCGTCGCAGGTAAGGATAAGACGGGCAAAATCTGGCGACGGTATCGGACTTTGGATGGATTTGAGGCTATAGAAAAAGAGGAGGGCGAGGTACCGCCGTCCTCCCGCAAACCGGCTGAGGGGCTAGGGTGCGGCGTTGGCCCCGATCTGCTCCAGCAGCTTTTTGGAGACCTTGCACACCATCGTGTAGGCCGGGTCGAAAACGTTGCCGACTTCGTATTCCACGCACTGCCCCAGCAGTGTATGCGTGCCGACCGGGTCCAGGCCGTAGTCGTCCTCAAGCCAGCGCACCATCTCCGAGGTGGCATGTTGAAGCGCCTGATCCAGCGGGCGGGCGTTGCCGACGGCAATGATGTGTGTAGCATTTTCGGCGCGCGGCCAGTGGATGCGCTTGCCTTTCCGCAGCTTCACCGTAAACTGGACATCGAAGGAAACCTCGATGCCCGTTCCCACGATCTCGCCGTCGCCCTGGATGGCGTGCCCATCCCCTACAAACAGCAGCGCGCCTTCGACAAAGACGGGGAAGTAGACGGTCACGCCCTGCTCGAAGCCTTTGTAGTCCATATTGCCGCCGTGCGTGGCGGAGGTAGCTGTCGAGATCGCCTGGCCGCCGGGCGGGGCCACCCCGAAGCAGCCCAGCATCGGACGCAGGGGCAGCGTCAGCCGTCCGAGCTTTGTTTCCGGCTTGGCCAGCGTGGCCGTGCCCCGTTCCAGGTCAAGCTCCCATGCGGCCATCGGCGGTTCGCGGCTGAACTCAAAGACGTGCCAGGGATCGACGACGTTCGAAGCCAGTTGGGTAGAGGTATATCCGATCCGCCGATTGGGCCAGAGCCGGTCGAAATGGACGGCCAACATATCGCCCGGTTCCGCGCCTTCGATGTAGAAAGGCCCCGTCTGCGGGTTTCCGCCTGGGGTGACCTTCTTGCCGGAGGCGTCCTGTCCGCCTGCGTCTACCGTCGTGGTGAAGACCGTATCACCGTCGGCGATCCGCAGCACGGACTCATAGGTTCCCATCGCGGTATAGTAGCGTTCGGGGGTAAAGTGGTGGGTTGCCATAGCTCCTCCTAACAATTCTCCGTATCTGCAATTTTAAGCCAATAGAGTACCTTACCCTTCCCAAAACTAGCCTCTTTGCTGTCAACCGCACTGTCGTAACCGTCCGGCTTTTCAAGGGCTATTTCAGGCCCAGACACGACTCATTCGGTTTTGAAGCTGCACGAAGCGGGGCTCCTTACGCAGACTCTCGTAGCGTGGTTCCAGTGACAGGAACAGCATATCGCTACAATACTCCTGCTCAGCATCTTCTAAATAACCCAAGGCTTTATCTCGTAAATAATCGAATGCTTTATCCCGCCAGGTCGGCTGATGGGTTGCGTCATAGAGACCGATGGCGGCAATGGAGAGTGCAGCCGGTGAAACATAGCTGGGGGGCGGGGCAACCTTCTGCCCCTGCGCTTCCCAGGTCGTCCATGCCTCGCGCCGGCTTTTCAGGTTATCCCATTGCGGCTGAGCGGTCTTAAGATCGCCTGAGATCGCGCAAGCGTGGATATAGGCGCCCAGCATATTATAGTCTTCATGCCCGAATTGGTTCGCATTACTGGCATAAGCGAGATGATTGCGAGCCTGCGTGAAATAGTCTTGCTCTGTTTTCCGGTTCTCCGGCAGGCTGTGGCGGTGCTGAAGGGCCAGCTGCTCATAGGCCAGCCCCAGCCAGTAATGAACCAAAGGATTGTCGGCCTCCTTTCCAACTAAAGCGCTCAGCTTTTTGAGGGCGGTTTCGTACGCCTTCGCATAGTAGAACCGTTGCGCCAGGCTTTTGGGGATGACCGGCTCCTTTGGCGCGATCCCTTCCGCGCGGCCAATCTCGGTAAAGCTCTCGTAAAAGTCGCTGGTGCGCTGATTTTTAATGATCAAAAAGAGCGAGTACCATTGATGCAGGGTCGCATACTGGGAGGCTGGGCTGTGCGGGTCGCGGGCGGGCAAGTTGTTCTCATGAAGGAGAGCGATATCGAAGTCACTGCCGCTATTATTCATCTCCCAACGCAGCAGGTTCACCCAGGCGCGTAACGTATAGAATTGACACAGGGCCAGTTCATCGTTACGGCTGTACTGTTCCGCCTTCCGCAGCCAGGAGCCTACCTTATCCGCCTCTAGAGCGATGCTGCTTTTGCGCCCGCTAGCCGGGTCGTAGTGGTAGTTGGGCTCATAACCGTAGTAGCGCAAAAGACTGAGAGAGGTGGCGAGCCCCAGGTAGGCTTGGGGACGTTTCGGCTCACGCTGCCGGGCCGCCTCATAGAGTTCCCCGGCCTCACGAATGGCCGCCTCGCTGCGCTCTCCCATTATAAAATGGGCCTTCTGAGTCTGCTGCTCGTACTCGTCAGGAATGTCGAGGCGCGCCGCCAAATACCCGCCACCGAAAGCCAGACCCCCGACGCCCATCGAAGTCAGCAAGAAGGCACGGCGCGAAGGCAAAGCCGCAGGGCCGGCGTTCGATGCCTTCGGCGGGAGCGGCGGGGCCGTATTCTCTGCCGCTCCAGGAACCTCTTCTTGGCCGTGGGCACCGAAGGCTTGCTCGGTGGTCTCATGAGGTGGATCGTCCGGGGGAACCAGGACCTTTGCGTAGTGCTTTGGTCTTAGCTTAAAATCTACCGTCTCGCACACACGATGAAGCGTCTCCAGCCGGACCGGTTCGCGGTTGAGGATCTTCTTGATAGTCGACTCGCCTAATCCCGAAAGGAGAGCCAGATCCATCCGTGTGCGCTGCCGCCCATCCTCCCGCTTCTGGCCCAGCCAGAGATGGATGGCTTCGACCACCTCGGGACCGGGAACTACACTGCCGCCCCGCTGCCGGCTCTGGCACGGGTCCTGTGCTTCCATGCGCATTCCTCCTCGTACCCTCTCCAGGCCGCACGATAAGCTACGAGAAGACGAGTTAGCTAAAACGGCTTATCATGCCCTTGTTTCCCGCGCACTTCCTCTTATAATGGCTTCCAGAGAGGCACGCCGCTCCCTTGCGGACATATTATACGCGCAATGCGCCCTGCTGACAAGAGCACGCGGTGTCCCCCTTCTTGGGGAGAGGCACCCACAAAAAGCGGAACAGACCAACCCGGCGGCCATAGAACTTGGCCCCTGCCATGAAACGAAGTGCTTGGGAAAAGGAGAGACGACCATGATGGAGCTCTGCGAGAAACCGGCGGGCAAGCGCATCAGCGTCCCGCTCTACGTGCGGGTCCTGATCGGCGTGTTTCTGGGCGCAGGCTTAGGGGCGATCTTCGGCAAGGACGTTATCGCTTTGGGCATCAAGAACGAGCACCTGGGTCGGTTGGGGATGCTGGTGATCAAGCTATTACGCACGCTGGCCGTGCCGCTGGTGCTGTTCGCCATTCTGGACGCTTTCGCCCGCACCCGCATCTCGGCGCGGCGCGGCGGCAAGCTGGTCCTGATCTGCCTGGTCAATGTCTCGGTCGCTATGTGCATCGGACTGCTGCTGATGAACACCCTCAAGCCCGGCGTCCGGTGGCGCGGCCATCTGGATCAGATCCGCACCGAGCTAGGCAATCCTCAGATGAAGGACAGGAAGGTGGACGACCCCGAGGCGCCGGCAGCCACCCTAGATTTCCTGGAAAACGTCTCCTACTACGTCCCGAGCAGCCTCATGAAGCCGCTTCTCTACAACAACATCATCACCGTCGTGCTGATCGGGCTCCTGGCCGGGGCCGCCCTGCGCCGCGTGCAGGAGCGGCAGCGCGAGGAGGGCCTGGATAGCCTCCGGACGGTGGAAAAGTTCATCGAAGCGGTCTACCATATTTTGCTCCAGATGCTAGAGTGGGTGGTGCTGGCGGTCCCCCTGGCCGTGCTCGGGGTCGTGGCGCAGGTGGTCGGCAGCGTTGGACTGGGCGTGTTCAAGATCCTGTGGGTGTTTCTGGCGGTGATGCTGTTGGGGCTGGCGGTGCACGCGCTGTTCTACTATCCCCTGGCCGCGTGGGTCGTCGGAAAGAAGTCCCCGCGCACGTACCTGGACAAGGGCCTGGATGCCATCCTCACCGGGTTGTCCACCAACAGCAGCTTAGCGACGGTTCCGGTGACGCTGCGCTGTCTGAAGAAGATGGGCGTCTCCGAGGCGTCAGCGCGCCTGGCAGCTTGCGTCGGAACCAATCTGAATAACGATGGCATCACGCTCTATGAGGCCATGGCCGCCCTGTTTCTGGCACAGGCCATTGGCCGTGACCTGGGAGTGGCGCAGCAGATCACCGTCGTTCTGGCCGCCATCATGGCAGGCGCAGGGGTCGCGGGCGTTCCCGAAGCGGGACTGATCGTCCTGCCGTTGGTGCTGGGCGCGGCGGGCTTGCCCGAATCCATCATCGTGGCCGCCCTGCCGTTGCTCCTGCCCGTGGACTGGATCATCGCCCGGTGCCGCTCCGGGGTCAATGTCATGAGCGATATGCTCGTCGCGATCATGCTCGACGGCGGCAAAACGGTAGAGCCCTGTGAGAAAGCCCTAGAGCGGGAAGGAATCCTATCAGGCCCAACGAAAGGAGCGGTGAGATGAACGAAAGGAGCGACCCGATGAACAGGCGTGAGTTTCTTAAACTGGTGGGCGGTGCTTCCTTAATGGCAGTAACCCCCTGTTTTGCGCGCACCCCCAGACGTGTCGAGATTCCCGAACTCGAGGACGAAGACATGCTCAAGATCGTCCGCATGGGGCTGGGAAAGACCACGAATCCTCAAACCGTAATCGTGATTGGAGCGGGGATGGCGGGCCTGGTGGCCGCCTACGAACTGCGGCGGGCAGGGCATAGACCTCTCCTTATCGAAGCGCAGGATCGGGTCGGAGGGCGCGTGCGCACCTTGCGCGAGCCGTTCACGTTCGGTCTCTATGCCGAGGCCGGTGCAATGCGCATTCCGGCTGCCCATACGCTGACGCTGGCCTACGTGCACAACGCCCCGGAGCGCGGCGCCCCGAAAATCGAGACCGCGCCCTTCACCATGACCAATCCCAACGCCTACTGCTTCGTTCGCAACAAGAAGCACCGCTGGAGCGAAGTCACGGCCAATCCTGGCTGCCTGGGGTTCAGCCTGGAAGATCGTCGGGCGATGGGAGGTTTCGATGAGCGCGGCAAAACCCCCGCTCAACTCTGGAACGAGACGGTCGCCCCGCTGCGCGAGCGCCTGAAAACCGGGGGCAAAGCGGCCTGGCGAGCGATTGTGGCCGAGTACGATAAGTACTCCACGCGCAGCTTTCTGGAACAGGCGAAGTGGTCGGAGGAGGCCATCCAGATGTTCGGCCTGGTGGAGAACCAGCAGGCCCGCTTGAACAACTCCGTCGTCTCTCTGCTGCGCGAAAAGCTGACCGGTTCGTTCCAGGACCTGGTGGAACTCAAAGGGGGCATGGACCAACTGCCCCGCTCGTTTCTGCCCACGCTCCAGCGCTCAATATACTTCGGGGCCAAGATGGAGGCTATCGAGCAGTCTCCCCAAAAAGTAACCGTCACCTACCGGGACACGAGCGGCAGCCTGAAACAGGTGCAGGGCGACCATGCCATTATCGCCATCCCGTTCCCGCTATTGCGCCATGTGGAGGGGATCGAGCGCTTTTCCTATGGCAAGCAAGACGCCATTCAAGAGCTCAACTACGATGCCTCGGCAAAGATATTGCTGCAATGCCGCCGGCGTTTCTGGGAGGAAGACGAGCACATCTTCGGCGGCGGTACGGAATCGGACCTTGCCATCCGTAGCACCTGGTATCCCGATCACAGCCAGGAAACCGGACGGGGCGTGCTGCTGGTCAGCTATACCTGGGGTCGCGATGCGGTCGTCTGGGGCAATCTGTCGCCGGAAGAACGGCTGCGGGAGGCGGTCCAGGACCTGGCCCGGCTGCACCCGCAGGTAAGCCAGGAAGACGACCTCATCGAAGGCGGCACGTCGGTCATGTGGCAGAATGAGCCCTTTGCCGGAGGAGCCTTTGCTCTGTTTAACCCGACCCAGGAAACCCTACTGCATCAGTTCATCAAGCAGCCGGAAGGCCGCATCCACTTCGCGGGAGAGCACACCTCGCTCAATCACCGCTGGATTCAGGGGGCCATCGAATCGGGCTTGCGCGCGGCCTATGAAATTCATCTGACTGCCAGAACCTAGAGGCCAGCCGGGTTCTGACGCCAGAGCGCCCTTTCGACAACCTTCCATCCTGCGCCGGGCGGGCCTGCAATTCCTGGTGAGAACAGGCCGCAAAAATCGCCTGAATTAAGCCCGCGTTGCCGGTATTTCTGGCAGGATTGTTCGTTCGAAGTTGCGAACGTTTTCTATAGTCGCGGCGCTTCGGCAGGAAGATACGCCGCTTCCAGGCCGCAGGGCAGGGCCGCTGCCGCCTCTGCCCGCTGCCGTCGCGTATTTACTTCTCACAAGGAGGTAGGAAGACCATGTCTGAAGTCAACCTGGCGCAGTTTCTCGCCAATCGGCTGCGCGCCGCCGGCAATGCCCTCTACACGGCCTGCGAGAAGATGCCGGATGACCGCCTCACCTGGCACCCGGTCACCGAGGGCAACCAGGGCCGGGATGCGCTTGACCAGCTTGTGGAGTGCGGCTACCTCAACGCATGGGCAGCCAATGCCTTCCGTGCCGGCTCTCTGCCTGCCTTCGATGACAACGATTACAAAAAGCAAAAGGACGCCCATCGCAACCGGCAGGCGGCGCTGAAGTGGCTCCAAGACGGCACCAGCGCCCTGGCGGACGCCGTCGCGGCGTTCCCGGCCAACAAGTTCGGGGACACGATCACCAACCCCTTTACCGGCAAGCCCGCTACCTGGGCCGAGTTTGCGGATTTCTTCTACTGGAACACGGTCTACCATGAGGGCCAGGTCAACTACACCCAGGTACTCTACGGCGATATGTCGTGAAAGCCGCCTCGTTTGGCGGGCGCGTTGAGAAGCGGCAGAGGGGTTGTTGCCCCCTGCCGCTTTTTGATGCAATGCCCCTGGGGGCCTGACAAGGAAACCGGCTTTCGAAACGCGAATAAGGCGCTTGTCACGGCAACGCGGCGCGTGCGTTGCTCTTTGCAGGGACCCATGCATCGCTGGCTTGCCCGTGTGCTTCGTTCGGTATGCCTGTCGAAAGGAAGTGCCGCTGTATGTTTCTCCTGGGCCGTTCTGCTGTGCTGCGCGCGCTGGCTGCGCTGTGGCTCGTCGCGTTATGTCTCTGCGCTGCCGCCAAGCCGCCTGAGCGGAAGGGGCGCGACACGCTCGTGATCGACGGGGTCTGGAAGTTCCTGACCGACCCGGAGAACAAGGGAGAGCGGCAGGACTGGACACAGGCCGCGCCCGCGCAGGCAAAGGAGATAACGGTTCCCGGATTGTGGAATACGAGCGCCGCGCCGGGGTATAGTGGGGTTGCCTGGTACTGGCGGGAGTTTGAGGCGCCTGCTGGCTGGAAGGGGCAGACGGTACGCCTGCGCTTTGAGGCGGCGGCAGACAAGGCGCGCGTCTGGCTGAACGGCCTGCCGCTTGGCGAGCACACGGACGGCGCGACGCCCTTTGAGTTCAACGTTACCGGAACGGTGCGAACGGGAGCGAAGAATACGCTGGCCGTGCGTGTGGAGGGCGACGCCAGGACCGGGGCCGGCCTCTGGCAGGGCGTGCTGCTGATGGCACACGACGAGGCCTATATCGCCGATGCCGTCGCCCAGGGCGATGCCCTGGGCCACCTGAACGCCGCCGTAACCCTCCGCAATACCTCCGCGAAGACCGGGGACGCTACGCTGGATGGCCGCGTCGTCGCCGCCAACGCCCCCACCCGCGACATCCTGCGCACGCATCAGGAGCTGCACGTAACGCCGGGCCGGAACCTGGCCACGCTGCTCCTGACCCTGCGCGGCAAGCGCCTGCAACGCTGGTCGCCTCAGACGCCGTTCCTCTACCGGCTGCAGCTAGTCTTCCACCAGGAGGCTGATATCCTCGATCTTCTGGAGGTCACGTTCGGCTTCCGGCAGTTTGATTGGAAGGAGAGCGCGATCACCCTCAACGGCCAACCCCTCCAACTGGCAGCCATCGCTCCACGCCCATCCCAGCCCATCGTCATCGCCACCACCGAGGACGCCGTGCGTACCCGCGACTCGCTGCGCCGTCTCAAGGAGAAGGGAACGAACCTGATCTACCTGGAGGCGCCGCCGCCCGTGCTGCTGCGGTTGGCCGACGAGGAAGGGCTGCTGGTCGTGGAGGGGCCGCGCCAGGACGCCAAAGCCGGGGAGGAGATGCGCGAACTCATCCTGCGCGACCGCTCCCATCCCTGCATCCTGGCCTGGAACCTGGGCGATGTGGATACATCCACGGCAAAATCGGCCCGTCAGCTAGACTCAACGCGCTTCCTGCTGGTCGGCCCGGCTGCTGCGCCCAGGCTCTGGCCGCCCGGTCAGAACGAACCCTCTTCCGCCGCGTTGCCGCCCGGTTTCCTCCCATCGCCTTAATGCGCCCTGCCCTGCCAGCGCCGACCTCACCCGCGAATAGACACGCCTGGATAGGCTACCGGGCAAGGGCGACGGCGATATCAATCCTGCTTATGGCAATTAAGGGGCAGCACGATCTGGCGGACTCTGCGGCCGGCAACGTTCGGGTCCATGCGCGGCAATCTCTTCCCAAGTCCCTTCCAATTCCATCAAGGGAGTAGTCATGGCTTGCCCTCCACGAAGCGAACTGCTTCATTATACACGAGATTGCGCGGCGCGTGCTGGCGAGACCCCTACCGGGTGAAGAGGAGGGTGGTCTCGGCTTCGGAGGCGATTGTCTCCGAAGGCATCCGGTAGGAGAGCAGGCTGCTGACCCCCGGCTCCTTCATCGTCACCCCGTACCAGATCGGCGCCGCCTCCATCGTGGTGGGGTTGTGGGTGATGATCAAGAACTGGCTGCGCTGGCTGAACTCGCCCACCAACTGGGTGAACTTCTCCACGTTGGCTCCATCCAGGGGAGCGTCCACTTCATCCAGGAGTACGAATGGGCTGGGCTTGACCGCCAGGAACGCAAACAGCAGCGCCGTGGCCGTCAGGGCGCGCTCCCCGCCGGAGAGCAGCGACAGGCTCTGCGGCTTCTTGCCGGGAGGCTGCGCGATCACCTCGATGCCCGTCTCCTGCAGGTCGTCGGGATTGGTGAGGACAAGCTTCGTGCTGCCGCCCTCGAACAGGCGCGTGAACAGCCTGTCGAACTCGGCGCGTACGGCGTCGAACGTCTCCAGGAAGACCCCCCGCGTGCTCTCGTCTATCTCGGCGATGGTCGCCAGCAGCGACTCCCGGCTCTTTTCCAGATCGGCCTGCTGCGCCGACAGGAACTCGTAGCGCTCGGTCAGGCGCTCGTACTCCTCAACCGCGCCCGTATTGACCTGCCCCATGCCGCGCAGTTCCCGCCGCAGCCGCCCGACCTCCATCGCCGTGTTCTTGTCCACCTCCACCTCGTCGGGTCGGGCCAGAGCCTCTTCGCGCGCGATGCCGTACTCGTTCTCAAGCCGCTCCGTGATCTGGGCGATCTGCACCTCCAGACGGGCCAGGGCCAGCTCGGCGGCGTGCAGGTTCTCGGTCACCTGCGCGCGCCGCTGCGTCGTCTCCTTGATGGCGTTATTGGTCTCAAAGCTCTCCCCCAGCAATGCCTGTCTGCGCTCCCGCCATCGCGCCAATTCCGCCTCCCCCTCCGCCAGATGCCGACGCGCCTCTTCTAGCCGAGCGATCAGGCGTTCACGCTCGGCGGCGGCGTCCGCGCCCTCCGTTTCGGCGGCGGCACGCTGGGCGCTCTTCTGCAAGTGCTGGTTATGCAGGGAGGCCAGAGCGACGCGGTTGGAGGCCAGGGCGCGCATCAGTCCCTCGCGCTTCTCCTGCAATCGGCTGACCTCCACTTCCAGGGCGGTAGCGCGGGCGCGGCAGGCATCCCGCTTGGCTGCCAGGGCGCGTGTCTCCGTATTCAGCGCCGCCAGCGCATCGTCGGCGCTATCGTTTTCGACCCGGCCCGATTCCAGGGCGGCCACCAGGCGCTTCGTTTCGGCCTCCAGCGCGGCGATCTCGGCGACCAGGGCTGTCTGCACAGCGTCCCGGTCGGCCTTGTCTTGAGTCAGGCGCGCGCGCTCGCGCTCGGCGGCGGCGCGGGCGCTTTCGGCGGCGGCGAACTCGGCCTGGGTTTCAGCCTCCTCCCGGACCAGCGCCGCGCGCTCTGCCTCCAGCGCTTGCAGGGCGCGGGCATTGCCCTCCACCTGTGCTGTCAGCCGCTCCACCTCGGCCTTTGTCTCAGGCAGCGCCGCCCGCAGGTCGTCCATCTCGCCCTTGCGCCCCACCAGATGCGCCCCACGCCCCTGCAAGGAGCCGCCCGTCAGCGCGCCCCCCGGCGTCAGAAGCTCGCCCTCCAGCGTGACGATTTTGCTCCAGCCGTTAACCTGGCGCGAGACGGCAAGGGCCGAATCCATATCCGCCACGACCAGCACGCGCCCCAGCAGAAGTTGGGCCACCTTCTCATACTGCGGCGCAAACCGCACCAACTCACTCGCTATACCCTCAATCCCTCTCTTTGCTTTTCTCTGTGTGTCCTCCGTGCCTCCGTGCCTCTGGGCTTCTATTTGCAGTTTTGAATTTGGGCGCAGCAGCGGCAGCGGCAGGAAGGTCGCCCGGCCCGCACGGTTCTGCTTGAGCCACTGGATGCCCGCCTTCGCCTCGGCCTCCGTCTCCGTCACGACGTCCTGGAGGCTGCCGCCCAGCGCGACCTCGATGGCGATGCGATAGGGTTCCGGCACGGTCAGCAAATCCACCACAGCGGTATAGTGGCCTGTAAGCTGGCCCTTCTTGCGCGCGTTGAGAACGGCGCGCACGCCCTGATAGAACCCCTCATGGCTTTCCTGGAGCTCCGTCAATGTAGCGAGCCGCGCCGACTGCTCGGCCTGTGTGCGGCGCGCGGCCTCCAGCGCGGCCCGCAGTGTGGACTGCTGCGTTTGCCTCTGCTGTAGCCTGCTTTCGACCTCCGCGCGGGCTTGCGCTAGCTGCTCACGCCGGGCAGAACGTTCCTCGCGCGTCGCCTGCGCCTGCGCCTCCCGCGCCTGTGCGTCGCGCAGCGTCTCGGCCAGTGCCGTGATCTGGTCGGAAAGGCGTTCCGAGCGCTGCCTAGCATCCGCCAGGCGCTCCTGCGCGGCTTTTAGCGCCGCCTCGCGGCTGGCCCGCTCCTGCGCCAGACGCATCCGTTCGCCCTGCCGCTCCTCGACCTGCCGCACAGCTTCCTGCACGGCCTCTTCCAGTTCGCTCAGGACGGCCCTCTGCCCGGCCCACTCCTCGCGCCGCGCCGCCTCCTCCGCCTCCGTTGCCTCCAGTTCCGCCCGGTCGCGCCCCATGTCTTCCGTCAGGCGCTCGGCGCGCTCGGCGATATCGGCCAACTCTTCGGCAAGCTGGGCCTGGCTTTTGCGGGCCGTCTGGCTGCGCTCGGTCATCAGCGCCAACTGACTCTCCGTGCGCTCGACCAGCGACAGCGCGTTCTGCCGGGTAATGCGCGCCGATTCCATCTCGCCCTCGGTCTGCGCCAGCCGCTCCCCGACGTTCTCCGCCACGCGCTCCAGATGGGCCAGTTCGGCGTCGTACTTGAGCAGGCGGGCCTGGTCGTCCTCGCGCTCCTGCTGGGCCGCGTAAAGCTCATAATCGTCCTTCTTTAATTCCGCGATCAGTAGCCCAACCTCGATCTCATGCAGGCGCTCCTGTAGCAGCAGATACCGGCGCGCCGCCAGCGCCTGCCGCTCCATCGGCTCCCGCTGGCCCTCCAACTCGTGGAGAATATCACGCACGCGGGTCAAATTAGCTTCGGCGGACTCCAGCTTGCTCAGCGCCTCTTTCTTTTTGACCCGGTACTTCTTGATGCCCGCGGCCTCCTCGAACAGCGTGCGCCGATCTTCGGGCCGCGCCGAGAGGACGGCGTCTATCTCGTTCTGGCTGACGAAGGCGTAGGCCCCCTTGCCCAGCCCGGTATCGAGGAAGAGCTCCACGATGTCCTTGAGGCGGCAGGGCGAGCCGTTGAGCAGGTACTGGCTCTCGCCGGAGCGGTAGACGCGGCGGGTGATGGTGACTTCGGAGAAGTGGATGGGCAGTGTGCGGTCGCTGTTGTCGAGGGTAAGGCGGACTTCCGCCATGCCGAGCGGCTTGCGCTTATCGGTGCCGGCAAAGATGACGTCCTGCGCCGAGTTGCCCCGCAGCAGGCGCGGGTTCTGCTCGCCCAGCACCCACAGCAGCGCATCCACGATATTGGACTTGCCGCTGCCGTTGGGGCCGACGATGGCCGTCAGGCCGCCATCTATCTCGATCTCGGTCTTATCCGCGAACGTCTTAAAGCCGACGAGCTGAAGCTTCTTGAGTTGCACGCGCGTTCCTTCTAAACCCCAATCCTTCAACAGGATGAACAAGATTTCTCAGGATTAAACAGGATTTCTACAACCCAACCAACCGAATACCTATGCCTCTGTTCCTCTTAGGCTCAAGGCTTCTGTCTCTTTAGTCTTAATCCTGTCAATCCTGCAAAATCCTGTTCATCCGGTTGCAGTTTTTCGGCGCGGGAAAGGCGAGTTCCTGCCCGTAGAGAGGCAGCCGCAAAAAATCGGCATATTTAGTGTCGTCACCAGATACCGCCCGGCCACGCCTGGTAAGCAGGCTCATAATTGGGATCGTCCCAGCCGTTCGCCCGTACCATCCACTCCAGGATCGCCTCGCAGCGCTCCAACTCGCGCTGTTCCTGTCGCTCCGGACTGTTCGCCTCCAGCCAGCGCGCCCGGTAGCGCTGATAAGTCGGATCGGCCATCAGCGCTTCTATATCCGTCTTCAGAAAGCACCAGGGCGGACGATTGTAGTACTTCCTCGGCAGGCGATACGCCCGCAGCCGTCCCGCTTTCACCCACTGCAATATGCGATTGTTATTTACCCCCATCTTCGCCGCCACCTGCTTCGTTGTCAGCCACGGACTGCCCTCCAGCTCGTCGGCGCTCCAAAACGTCTGGCTCGGCGTCAAATAACCCGGATACGGCAGGTCATCGGCCTTTCCATTCCCACGGCCCCGCCTCTTGTACGCCTCCCGCCGCTTCAGCCGCTCCCTATCCTCCGCCAGACGCTCCACCTCGCTCCGGGCAAACCGTAGCGGCGACCCCGACTTTCCCGCCCGCTCCTGATAACAGGCGATCCGCCCACGATAGGCCATCAGAAGCAGCGTTACCGGCGCGACCTCCAGCATCGCCGCCGCCTCCCGCGTGCTCAGCAGTGGCTCCTCCCCCTCCTCCGCTGCCTGCCGCGCCGCGCTCAAGTCCCACGTCTTGTAAAACGCCACCTGCCGCCGCTTTGCTTCGGCCTCTTCGCGCTGCGTCGCCAGCGCCTCGACGTCCGCCCGCAGAAAATAGTGCGGCGCGCGCTTTTTTGGCGGACGATAGCAGGGCAGAGTGCCTTTCTTCGCCATCTGCTGTACTCTCTCCCGCGTCAACTTCAAAATTGCCGCCGCCTCCCCGGTATCAATCCAGTCCTGCCCATCCTGCGGCCTATACATCTCTACCTTCCGCCCCACCGTGTTTTCCCTCCTCAGCGCACTCCCACGAATTGGCTCTTTCGCTCTCAGTGCGCCGAGAACGCCCTTTTACGCATCCCTCCCGACAAACCCAGCAACAAGAACACAAAACCTGTGGTTCTCGACACAAGACAGCCTGACTTGCTATAATAGAAATAGAGAAGCAGGAGACAATTGTTTCGCAATATAAATCTTGCCCGCTGGACTGCAAGGATATACGGTATCACTGGCGAACTACCGGGCAACCTACGAAGAGGACAATCCCTTTGCCTAAGCAGCCGCTTGCCGAAGTGTTCGGCTTTCCCATTGATATTAATTCGCCGGAGGCCGAGCGATACCGGAAAAACCGGCTCTGTCCGTTTAACAACAAAGTACCCAACTGTACAAAAGACAGCGTGACTGATCCACTCGGTGTCTGTTCGCTTTACGATGGAGATCGCCCCGCTATTATCTGCCCGGTAAGACTACGCGAGGGATGGCTTATTGCCGAGCAAGCCGCCGAGTTTTTCTTTCCTGAAGGAACACACTGGACAACACTTGTCGAGGTCAGGCTGAATGATAAGTATGGGAAATCGGCCGGAAATATTGATGTGGTCGTCGTCGCATATAACGGCGACGGCCAAGTAATAGACTTTGGAGCTTTAGAAGTTCAGGCGGTCTATATCAGCGGCAATCTGCGGAAGTCTTTCTTCAAGCCCTATATGGATGACCCCACAGCCTACCTAGCAACCGATTGGACAAAGAGCCGGAAGAAAGAACCCAGGCCGGATTATCTTTCCTCTTCCCGAAAGCGCCTTGCACCTCAGTTAATCTACAAAGGCGGGATTTTGAAGACATGGGGAAGAAAACAGGCGGTCGCAGTTCATAGCGCCTTTTACGCCACCCTTCCAGAACTGCCAGAGGTATCCAGAGAAGAGGCAGACATTGCATGGCTCATCTATGACCTTGTTCATAATGAGGCGCTTAACCGCTATGTTCTTACGCCAGCGCGCACAGTCTATACACAGTTCAAACCGTCGCTGGATAAGATAACCCTCTCCGAGCCGGGGCCGATGGAAGGCTTCCTTGCAAATCTTCAAACGAAGCTCGATGCGAAATTAGAGGGCGCAACCGACGCCCAGCTTGCCGATGTTCCCCCGGACGTACCGGCGGACGAGACGGACCTGATTGACCAACTGGAAAACCTCTAGTCAGAGTGCATTAGGATGCAACCAAGCCTTTTCCCTGAAGATGACTTTACCCAGGACGACACCTTCACCCAAATAGTGAACGTCGCTTCTGTACCGCAGCGGAGCCCCTTTCGCTACCCTGGCGGAAAGACATGGCTTGTTCCGCGAATACGCCAATGGCTATGGAGCCTTCCCGAAAAGCCTTCTGAGTTCATAGAGCCGTTTGCCGGGGGGGGTATTGTCAGCCTTACCGTAGCTTTTGAAGGATTGGCGAACCATGTAACCATGATCGAGCTTGATGAGCAGGTATCCGCCGTATGGGAGACGGTCTTAAATGGTGGCGGGCGACGACTAGCCGAGCGTATCCAGCATTTTGACCTTACCCCTGAAACGGTGGAAGCTGAGCTTTCTAAAGAGGGTATAACAGGCGAAGAACTTGCTTTTCAGACGATCCTTCGCAACCGGATTAATCACGGCGGCATTTTAGCGCCCGGCAGTGGAGTGCTCAAGTACGGTGAAAACGGAAAGGGCATAAAATCGCGCTGGTATCCTAAAACGCTTGCAAGGCGGATTCTCCATATCGGAGAAATAAAAAACAGGATAGCCTTCGTTCCTGGCGACGGACTGGGCTACCTTCGGGAAAACGCCCACCGCAGGGATGCGGTCTTTTTCATTGATCCGCCCTATACAGCGGCCGGAAAGAAGGCGGGCAAGCGCCTCTATATGTACAATGAACTCGATCACGAAGCCTTATTTGCCCTCTGTGAGACGCTGCAAGGGGATTTCCTGATGACCTATGACAATGCAGAGGGCGTCCAGGAACTGGCAGATCGGCACGAGTTTGATACCCAGGCCATCGTCATGAAAAATACCCATCATGCGGAGATGACAGAGCTACTTATCGGCCGTAATCTGGATTGGGCACGGAGGTTGTAAAAAATCCTTCCAATTGCCCGGCACAAACACACAACCCCTCCTCCCAATACCGGAAAGAGGGGTTCACTCTTTTGAAGCGTCCGGGTTGCTCCAGACAACGCCGAGAAAAGATCAGCAACCATCCACTGCTTGGGCGCCGGTGACTTCCCAGGTCGCACCGGCAACCAGATCATAGAGTCCGGCATTAAAGTCCCAAAGCTGCACGAACTCATGGTTGTCTTGGCAGGCAATCGAGTAGCCAGGGCTTACGTACACTCCGAGGGAGCCGCCCTGAGAATCGCGCAGGGTGATATTGAACTGAGAGGTAGGGAGGAAACCTGTCTGGCCGCTCGTTGCCGGAAAATAGTGCGAACGGGCTTTGCCGGAAGCTACCAGTCTGGCCGAATAGGTCGCCGTGCAACTGATGTGTCCTGAGTTTGGTTCGATGAGGCGAATGACCGAGAATACCTGGTTCTGCAATCGATAAAACTCATCGCTGCCGCCGGCAAACCAGTTGACGAACAAAACCAGGGGCTCCGGCTGGCATATCCATGTTTTGGATTCCGGCATCAGATCAAATTGCCTTAGCCGCTCGGGCACACCCAGCAGTGGGTACAAGAACGGGGGCAACTGCATGGCCTTTTCCGGCTTCCAGTGCAGCGGAGCGTGATGCCGCGCCACGCCCGCCGATTCCGCGTGTGGCGCGGAAACTCCCTGGTGTCGCCCCGACGCCTCAGGCGAATGCCCGTCACAAACACGCTCCAGGCGCTCGATGCGCGCGCGCAGCATCTGGACATCCCGCCCGACCTCATACTCGTTCATCTCTTGGCTCCTTTGAGTTCTTTCCCTCTAGGAAAAGCGCAGTGTCGAGATATAGAATCTTAGCGACACCTAAAGTGGATGAAGCCTTGAGTAGCTTCACCATCTGATGCGAGCGCCAAGAGAGCCGGAGGAACCAGAAGAATGTACAAAGGACAACAGGCAGGCTATCCCACGACGTACATAGATCGCAGTTCAATCGGAACGTGATGTCGTCGAACAGATATAAACACCATAGCATAAAAAAGCGATTGTGTCGAGTCTTCCTGTAAAATTGTTGGCAGATCCTCCTTTGCTGAAAGCACAAAGGCGTTTGCCGTCGGCTACTTGCCGTCATGGATCCTGGTCTGCTCGTTGGGAACGCTCTCCATCGGCTGCTTCTTCTCCCGCTTGAGCACGCCAATCTTGCGCAGAATGCCCTGCACCGGATCAAAGTAATCGTCCGCCACCCGCTCCTTCAAGGGAATGATCGCGTTATCCGTGATGTGGATATGTTCCGGGCAGACCTCCGTGCAGCACTTCGTAATGTTGCAGAAGCCCACGCCCGCATCGCCCTTAAGCTGCTCCCGGCGGTTAAGCGCATCCATCGGATGCATCTCCAGCGCCCCTATCCGGCACATCTGCCGGGGGCCGAAGAAGCCATCCGTGCGCTGATGGTCCCTGATGATATGACAGACGTTCTGGCACAGGAAGCACTCGATGCACTTGCGGAACTCCTGAATGCGGTCCACATCCTCCTGCTGCATCACAAACGGCTTGCCCGCCACCTCCGGCTTAGGCACCAGGGGCGGGATCTTGGCAGCCGTGCGATAGTTCCAGGAGACATCGGTGACCAGGTCTTTGACCAGCGGGAAGGCCCGCATCGGCCCCACAGTAATCACGCCCGTAGGGTACTGGTCTATTCGCGACTTGCACAGCAGCCTCGGCCTGCCGTCAATCTCGGCGCTACACGAGCCGCACTTGGCCGCCTTGCAGTTCCAGCGGCAGGCCAGCGTCGTGTCCAGGTTCTTCTGAATATAGTGGATCGCGTCCAGCACGACCATGCCGGGGAAGGTCGGCACCTCATAGGCGACCAGCTTGCCCTCGCAGACATCGCCGCGAAACACGCGCAGCGTAATCTTATCCATCGTCGTTATCCTCACTCCCTTCCCCAAGGTGAAGGCTACTTATTCTCCTCAAACAGCGCTTTCAATTCTGCGGGCATCTCCGGCAGAAGGCGCGTCGTGATCTTCACGCGATCGGCCTCCTTGACGGCGATCAGGTTATGTTTGCCCCAGAAGGCGTCATCCTTCTCCGGGTAATCCAGACGCCACTGCGCGCCCCGGCTCTCCTTGCGCTCCAGCGCGCACCGCACAATGACCTCCGACGTGCGCAGCATCGAGCGGATCTCCCGCGCCGCGTGCCAGCCCGGATTAAAGATACGGTCGCCCTCCACCTTCAGATTCTGCGCGCGCCGCTGTAGTTCCTGAATTTTCTCCAGCGCCTCCAGCAGACCCTGTTCCGTGCGCGCGATCATGCAGTGCTTCTGCATGGTCTCCTGAAGCTCCTGGTGAATTTTGTACGGATTCTCGCCCGACGCGCTCTCCAGCGGCGCGAGTAAAATTTGCGCCTCCTCGGCAATCTGCGCCTCATCCAGACTTCCCTGTGCCGCTGTTTTTGCGTAGGCCGCCGCGCCTTCCCCCGCCCGCTTCCCAAACACCAGAATATCCGAGAGCGAGTTGCCGCCGAGCCGATTGGCCCCGTGCAGGCCCGCCGCGACCTCGCCCGCCGCATATAGGCCCGGCACGGTCGTCGCGCAGGTCTCCGGATCGGCCCAGATGCCCCCCATCGTATAGTGGATGGTCGGATACACCTCCATCGGCTCTCTGGTGATGTCCACGTCGCCCAGCGCATGAAACTGCTCGTACATCGAGGGCAGCTTCCGCTTGATATAGTCCGCGCCGCGATGCGACACATCCAGATAGACCCCGCCATGTTCGCTGCCCCGGCCCGCCTCTACCTCTTTATAGATGCAGCGCGACACCACATCGCGCGGCAGCAGTTCCGGCGGACGGCGGTTGTTCTTCTTATCGTCCAGCCAGCGGGCTGCCTCCTCCTCCGTCTCGGCAAACTGTCCCTTGTAGAGCGGCGGCATATACTCCGGCTTGAACATAAAGCGCTCGCCCTGGCTGTTCCGCAGGATGCCGCCCTCGCCGCGCACCCCCTCCGTCACCAGGATGCCCCGCATTCCCGGCGGCCAGATCATGCCCGTCGGGTGGAACTGGACCATCTCCATATCCATCAGTTCCGCGCCCGCCTCGTAGGCCATCATTACGCCGTCGCCGGTGCCCTCCCACGAATTGGAGGTATACATATACATCCGGCCCCAGCCCCCCGTCGCCAGCACCACCGCCTTCGCCCGGAAGGCCACAAACCGCCCCGACTCGCGGTGGTACCCAAACGCGCCGACCACTCGATCCCCGTCTTTGAGGAGCCGGGACAGCGTCACCTCCATGTGGACATCCATCCCCACACCGACGGCCTTATCTTGCAGCGTGCGGATCAACTCCAGCCCCGTCCGGTCCCCCACATGGTTGAGGCGGCGGTACTTGTGCCCCCCGAAGGGCCGCTGCGCGATCAGCCCCTCCGGCGTCCGGTCGAACACCGCGCCGTACTGCTCTAGCTCCAGCACGCGCTCCGGCGCCTCCTTCGCAAAGATCTCCACCGTGCGCCAGTTGTTCAGGAACGCGCCGCCCTTCATCGTGTCCACAAAGTGAACCTTCCAGTCGTCCGGCTCCTTCTGCCCGTCGGGCGTGGTCATATTGCCGAGCGCCGCCGCCACGCCCCCCTCCGCCATCACCGTGTGCGCCTTCCCTAAAAGTGATTTGCAAATCATGCCGACGGAGCAGCCCGCCTCACGCGCGGCGATTGCGGCGCGCAGGCCGGCCCCTCCCGCGCCGATGATCAGAACATCATATTCATAGGTTTCGTAGGCTTCCATGCAATGATACCTCTAAAGCAGCCGCAGGTCATGAAGGACGCCGCTGGCGACCATCCGCACATAAAAGTCGGCCAGGCCAACCGAGAGCAGGCTGAGCCAGAAGAACAGGCCGTGCCGCGCATTGAGCGCCGAAACTCCCTTCCACAGCCTAAAGCGCGCCTGGCTCGCGCCGGAGCGCGAGAACCTGTTGACCACGCCGCCGGCCAGATGCCGGAAGGAATGGCACGAGACGACATAGGCGGTCAGCATCAGGGTGTCAAATAACAGCACCAGAGTGCCCAGCCCAATACCAAAATGCGTCCCTGCCGCGCCGGTAAATACGCAGGCCTGATAAAGATGTATCCAGTGAAAAACGACCCATATGAATATAGCATATAGGACGTATCTATGTAAATTTTGCAAGACAAATGGAAACGTGCGCTCGCCGGTATAGTGCGGGCGGCGCACACTCTCCGGCACGGCGCAGGCGGGCGGGTCCCAGAAAAACGCCCGGTAGTAGGAGCGGCGGCAGAAGTAGCAGCTTGCCCGGAAGCTCAGCGGGAAGAGCAGCACGAAGAGCGCCGGGGAGATAGGCAACGTAATGTGTACCCACTCCTGGATCGGCGGCGAGTAGAAGGGCGACAGGTAGTGCGAGCCTAGCGCATAGGTATTGATGTAGCGGGCTTCCAGGGCACGCCAGAGCGCGTAGAGGCTGAAGGCGATGAACGCGACGACCGTGAGCACCGGCTCGATCCACCAGGCGTCCCGCCGTGTTACCGGAACGTTTTGCCGTTTAGTTTTAGGTATGTCGCCTGCGCGAGTTTGCGCTCGTTGCGCCGTATTGATTGCCATTTCTCTCTTCTCCAACGGCCCGCCATTTTAGCGGCAAGCTATCCCTGCGGTTGCGAGGTTGCTGCCAGGCAGGAGTATCAACCGCAAGGGACGAAGCGCGTCCGGCAGGCGCTTCCTCTTCGTGCGGGCCGCAAAGTTGACCGGGTTATTCTGGCACAGGAGGTTGCCAAAAGTAAAATGAAATGTTAAGATAGGAATAATAAGCGTTTCTAATTGTTATGGGCAAGAGCTACGATGGATATGGCGGCCTTGAAACTGTTCTGTGACCTGGTGGAGACCGGCTCCTTTACGCGGGCGGCGGAGCGCAATTTCGTATCCCAATCGGCGGTGAGCCAGCGCCTGCGCGCCCTGGAGCATGAGTACGGGCAGGTGCTTCTTGATCGCGGCAAGGGTAAGGGGCGGGTGGTGCCGACCGAGGCGGGACGCATCCTCTATGAGGGCGGGAAAGCCCTGCTGGCCGAGGCGGAGGAGCTAGAAGCCAGGCTGCGGGGTCTCTCGGAGGAGATCGCGGGCACGGTGCGCGTGGCGACGGTCTATTCGGTGGGGCTGCACGCGCTGCCGGGGCGGTTAAAGCCGTTTCTAGCAGCGCATCCGAAGGTCAATGTCCACCTGGAGTACAGCCAGACGGCGAAGGTCTATCAGGATGTGCTGTCGGGCGCAGTGGACGTGGGGATTGTCGCCTGCCCGACCGAGCGCAGCGGTGTGGAAATAGTTCCCTTCGGTGATGAGGAGATGGTGGTCGTCTGCGCGCCGGAGCATCCGTTCGCCCAGGAGTCTAAGCTGAGGCTGGCGCAGTTGGAGGGGCAGCCCTTCATCGCCTTCGCCGACGACATTCCGACGCGGCACCTAGTGGACGAGCGCCTGCGCGCGGCGGGCGCTAAGGTGCATATCCTCATGGCCTTCGACAACATCGAGACGATCAAGAACCTGGTCGAGATCGGCAGCGGCGTGGCGCTCCTGCCGGCGGATACGGTGCGCCGGGAGGTACGAGAGGGACTGCTTGCCAGCGTGCCGCTCGCACCCTCGGATTCGTTCCGCCGCCCGGAGGGCCTGCTGGTCAAGAAAGCCGGAGTGCGCCGTGCGGCAGTACGGGCCTTTATCGCCGCCATGTGCAGCGCAAAGTAATCGTCTGATGTCTGCCGCCTGTGGTACAATAAGCGTAGGGCCAGAATAGGGGATGGAGGTCAAGCGGATGCCACACCCACGATTTAGCGCCGAAGAGATAGAAAAGCGCGGACAGGAACTCTACGACCGATATATTCGCGCTAAGGTAGAAACTGAGGAAAACATCGGTAAAATATGCTGCATTGACATTGAGACAGGCAACTATGCGATTGCCGATATGGGAATCAAAGCAGCACGAGTTCTTCGCGATAAGCATCCTGACGCCGCCATCTGGGGCGTAAGAATAGGCTATGATGCCGTATATGCTGTTGGCGGCATGTTGACGCGGACAACGCCATGATTACAGGCAGTGTATCTAGACTGGAGGCGCGTGTCGGGTTACCCTTCCAAATCTAAAGGGAGTGGCGTCATAAGGATAGTCTATGATCAAGAAGTGGATGCGCTCAGCATTATCTTCCGCGATACTACGGTAACGACAGAAGACCTGGCCGAAAGGAATCACCGCTGAGTACGATGCCGATGGGCAGCTAGCCGGCATCGAGATACTGGATGCAACCCAACGGTTCGGCGGCGAAGAAACCTTACGGCACGTTATGTTGGAAGGCGTCGGTCCCGTCCTCCGTAAGTAAGTCCTATGCCTACGCAAGCAGTAGAAGAAAAACTGGCAACGCTGCCGACCAAGCCGGGCTGTTATCTTTATAAGGACAGCAGCGGCACGATCATCTACGTCGGCAAGGCGGTCAACCTGCGCAATCGCGTCCGCTCCTACTTCCAGAAGTCGGCCAGCCACCCGCCGAAGGTGCGCCGCCTGGTCAGCCATATCGCCGACCTGGAGTATATGGTCACCGACAGCGAACTGGAAGCCCTGGTGCTGGAGTGCTCGCTGATCAAGAAGCATCAGCCGCACTACAACGTGCGCCTGCGCGACGATAAGCAGTACCCCTACCTGTGTCTGACCACCAGCGAGCCGTTCCCGCGCCTGGTTCTGGTGCGCCGCGTGCGCCAGGATGGCAACCGCTATTTCGGTCCCTACCCCGGTTCCCGCGCCGTCTACGCCACGATGGAGTTGATCAAGCGTATCTTCCCGCTGATTAGCTGCGGCAAGAGCTTCGACGGCGCCCCGGTTCAGAAGCCGTGCCTGTACTACCATATGGGGCAGTGCCTGGCGCCGTGCGCGGGCCTGGCAGATAGGCAGGAGTACGCTGCCGTTGTCAAAGATGTCGCCGATTTCCTGGAGGGACGGCAGGAGCAGATCATCAAGAAGCTGCGCCAGCAGATGGAAGCGGCGGCGGAGGCGCTGGAGTTTGAGCGGGCGGCGCGGCTGCGCGACCGGTTGCAGGGCGTCGAGGAGGTCTTACAGCGGCAGAAGGTTATCACGACGGAGATGATCGATCAGGACGTGATCGCCGTTGTGGAGGACAATACCGGCCTCAACGGCGCGTGCGTGCAGATGTTCTTCATTCGCGGCGGCAAGCTGATCGGCCAGAACCACTTCCTGGTGGAGGGCACGGGCGAGGAGACGCCCGCCGACGTGGTGCAGGAGTTCGTCAAGCAGTATTACCAGAACGCCAGCTTTATCCCGCAGGAGATCCTGCTGCCCTGCGATATGGACGAAGTCCTCATTATCCAGAGCTGGCTGCGGCAGAAGAAGGGCCGGAAGGTCGAAATCCAGGTTCCGGCGCGCGGCGACAAGAAGAAGCTGGTGGAGATGGCAACCGAGAACGCCGTCCACGCCTTAGAGCAGATCAAGGCGGAGATGCGGGCCAAGCTGGGCAATACGGAGCGGGCGCTATCCGAACTGGCGGAGGCGCTGGGCCTGTCGGAGCCGCCGCAGCGCATCGAATGCTACGACATCTCCAACACACAGGGGCAGAACCAGGTCGCCTCGATGGTGGTCTGCGAGAAGGGCGAGATGAGCAAGCAGGAGTACCGGCGCTTCAAGATACGGCGGGAGGATGAGAAGCCCAACGACTTCGCCTCTATGCGCGAGGTCCTTACGCGCCGCCTGAGGGAGGCGCAAGCCAACAACCCCAAGTTCAGCCGCCTGCCGGACCTGATCATCGTGGATGGCGGACGCGGGCAGGTCTCCTCGGCGGTGGCGGCAATGGAGGAGACGGGCGTGCGCGTGCCAGTCTGCGGGCTGGCCAAGCAGTTCGAGCACCTGTTCCTGCCGGACGAGCCCGACCCGGTGATCCTGCCGCGTACCTCCCAGGCGCTCTACCTGGTGCAGCGCATCCGAGATGAGGCGCACCGCTTCGCCAATACCTACCAGGCCAACGTGCGCGACAAGCGGAACACGCGCTCCCTGCTGGACGATATTCCCGGCATCGGCCCGAAGCGGCGTAAGGCACTGCAAATGTACTTCGGCTCGGTCAGCAAGATGAAAGCGGCCACGCTGGCCGAACTCGCCGCTGCGCCCGGCATGAACCTCAAACTGGCCGAAATCGTCTACGACTATCTCCACGACGCCACACGCGGCTAGCCAGCGCCGATGTTCTTGCCGCACCAGAGCGCGCGATAGTACCCTTGTTGTTCTGATAGGCAGCAAGTAGTAGGGGCGTTGTCCTCTTCGAGGGGAGAGTTACAGCATGAGCATTCTGGAAACCGAGAGGCTACTCTTTCGTTATCATGAGGAGGGCGATCTGGACGCCTATTCTGAGATGATGGCTGATCCTGAGTTTCGCAGCCTTTGCGGGGGGCTGCCGCTATCGCGCGAGGAGGCAGAAAAGTCCTTCCGTCATATTCTGAGTAATGGTACCCTTGCACCCAGACCGATGACGTTGCTGGCAACGGTCTATAAGCCAGAGGGCCGTTACATTGGTCGGTGCGGCCTCTATCCGCCCCGAAACGACGATAACGCAGTGATCCCAGGAGAGGGTGTTCTTGCCTATTATCTGGCGCGTCCGTATTGGGGGCGTGGGTTGGCAACGGAGGCAGCCCGCGCCTTCCTCAATTACGGGTTCAAGGAACTGGGCCTGTCTCGGATTGTTGCGGGCGCTAATGTCTTGAATGTAGCTTCCAACCGGGTGCTCCAGAAGATCGGCATGGTCTGGGTTTATACCGGGGAGGGCGGCGGGAATACGTATCATGACTATGAGCTCCGAAACCCGTCCCTCACAGAAAAGACTGCCGACCTGTGTTAGAACAGCGGAGAAGGCAGTCTTTCTACCTTCACGAGTAAGGATAGGAAGCCGCTGATGGCTTGCTTGCATTTGTGGCCGTCGAAAAAACCTTCGATCCCTGGGTTGGACGCTCGTTCGTTAAAAACGGAAATCGCCTACTCAATAACTGTTAGGGCATCCGCCAGAGCTGAATCTTGCCGTCCTCGCTGCCGCTGGCAAGCAGGTGGCCGTCGGCAGAGAACGTCAGCGAGGTAACCCGCTGGCGGTGTTGGGTCAGCACTCGTGATTGCGCCGCCGTTTGCACATCCCAGAGGATTACGGTGCCGTCCTGACCGCCGGTCACAAACGCGCGCCCGTTCGGACAGAAACAGGCCGCGCTAAACTCTGTTGTATGCGCCGCTATTAGCGTTTGCACCGGTTTGCCCGTGGCGATGTCCCATAACTGCACTTCACTCCGCAGCGGAGAAGCTGGTTCTCCAGGACGCGCACTTCCAAAGATCGTGCTCCGGCACGCCAGGCGCTTTCCGTCGGAAGCAAAGACGATTACCGGGGCAATATCGCCTTGCATCGGCAGCGTTACTAAGCGGTTCCCCTGGGCAATCATCCACAACTCTACAGCTTCCTTGACTTCATGGAGGGGAAGCTTGAGCGGGGGAGCGCTGAGGATAGCCAGCAGACTGCCATCCGGAGAGAAGGCCACCGGCGGAAACGGGTCCGCCGTTTTGATCTGTTGCAACCGCTTTTGGGCCTGCACATCCCACACGTTCACCCAACCCTCCGGCTTGGCCGCGCTTCCTGAGGAGATGCTAGGAGCTTCACTCGCCAGGGCGCGTCCGTCGCGCGTGAAGCCGAGCCACAGGGCCGTCCCTGGCTGCCCCGTCCATCTCCGCTGTAACTGCCGGGTTCGCACGTTCCACAACAGAATCGTATCGGCAGGTATTCTCCCTCCACTCTGGCTGACAACGGCCAGGGTCTTCCCGTTCGGGGAGAAGAGGACCTCATAGACAATACTGCCTTCCGGCGTTGTCTCCACGGGGAAGGCGGCGACCATCTTGCCTGTGGCAACCTCCCACAGCCGCACCACGTTATGCACGTCCATAGCGCCGCTTGCGAGAAGTTTCCCGTCCGGGGAGAAGGCGAGGGCTTCGACATTTGCGTACGAACCTGGAACCTCTGGTTCGAGGCTGCGTGGATGTTGCAGCGTCCGATAGGCTTGCAGCCTGGAATAATCTACGCCTTTGGACGCCTGGGCGCCACACACGCGTCCGATGCCTATAAAGGCTGTGGCGGCGAGTACGAAAAGAGAGAATCGGTACATTCTGGTAAACCTTGCCTTTCCGGAGTTCTGCCCGAGCAGAATAAGCCGAACGCTATCTTCCTGCCGTTACCGTCCAAGTTACCGTCATCCGTAGGCCGGAATGGGACAAAGCCGGCTATATGAGCAATCATTCCCGAGGGCGTTGGACGGGAGATTGTTTCCATTATAACCGAGACCTAAGGCAGTCGCATGGGACCAAAGACCTATTATTGAGAAGGCAGTCTAAAATGCTCAATAGATCAGGCCAGCCTGCCGTAATTGAAAAGGACCGTTTTGGGTGTCAAAAACGTTCGATTGCCGGATTGGGCGGAGGTCTGTTCTTTTCGGAGACTATATCTAAAGACGAACGCTGCCAGGCGATGCCGTCCGCTAATGTTTCGCCTTTGGTTGCAGATAACGATTTGGGACATTCTCCAGGGGCGGCATAGTCCGTCCTGCCGCTTCGAGCAACCGCCCAATGTTGGCATAAATATCCTGTTCGCGACGATGTACCTGGGGCAGCAGCCCACACTGGCAGTAGGAGATCGGCGTCACGTCAAAGAAGGTCGTCTCCCAGTCGTACCCCTGACCCCACACCAGGCCCGCAAGACGTACATCCGCCTTCGCTCCGGCTTCCAGCAGCAGGCGCATGATCGGCTCAGAGCGGTTATCATGGGAGTTGACGGTATGGAACAGAGGCGTGTGACCATTGAGACCGTACTCGTCTCTAGCTGCCGTTGCGTTCACGTCGGCTCCCTTCTCAACGAGGACACGGGCTGCGTTCAAATGGCCATACTCGGCGGCCACGTGCAGCAGCGTCGCCCCGATCAGGGGGGTGAAGGACGAAATCATCGTTGTCCGGTGTTCGAGCAGGCAAGGATCGGCATCCAGGGCCGCCGCCAGCCCGCCCGCGTCGTTGAGCAGCACCGGCAAGAGTATCGGGTCATCCAGAACCGCTCCGCGATCCAGCAGTAAGCGCAGACACTCTGGAAACCGATCCGATCTGAGGTAGGCTTCGGTCAACCGGTTAATGGGTGTCTTGCCCTCAATGGGCAGACGGGGATCGAGTCCGGCGTCGAGGACGGCGCGCACTTCCTCGACCGAGTGGACATCGAAGGCATAAATGAGTTGGAGTTCGAGCGCAGTCATGGGGAAGACCTCCGGCGATTTTCCCTCGAGTGGGATATTACCTCACTCAAGCAAGGGAAGACAAGCCGGAAAGCGAGCCTCTAGAATGCCTGGAGAGACGAGAAGCACCAGGCCGCAGCGCCCGCTTGACCGTCACCGATTCCCCTCACGGATTGTCCGCTCATATTATAATGGGAGAAACCGAACCCGGAGGAAAGAATATGACACAGCCCCAGGTGATAGAAGGAACGACCGAGGAGATTATTGCCTTGCTGCAAGGCGGGGCGTTCGTCGGTCGGAGGGCACGAGCGAGCTTCATAGCATGAATGCAGAGCCTATTACAAGCGGACACATTGCAGCCATCTGGCAGGCATTTGGGCTGGGCACGGTGCGGACGATTACCGTTCCTCAGCGCGGTTGCAGCAACGCCTGCTTTCTCGTCAATGAGGATCGGGTCGTGCGCTTCCAGGTAACGGAACTGCCCCACCACAAATTCCGCACCGAGAAGATCGCCTACGACCTGCTTCGCGGCAGCGCCTTGCCGGTCCCGGAAGTCCTCGTGCTCGATGAATCCCAGACGCTGGTTCCGTATGCCTTCCTGGTCACGACGCGCCTGCCGGGGGAGACCGTTTACGACAGTTGGAGCGGTCTGGATAGTAGAACGCGTGAGCATCTTGCCTTCGAGGCCGGGCGTTACCAGGCTCTGCTGCACCAGCACACGCTGCCTGCTTTTGGGGGCCTGAGCCAACTGGCGGAAGGCGGCTTTCCTACGTGGAGGGCTTATCTGGAGGATTATACCGCCCGACACGTCCGCCAGGCGCGCAATGAGAACCTTCTTGACACGGCAACAACCGCGCGGATAGAACAGCTTCTCGTGGGGTTCCAACCGCTGCTGGGCGCGGTGACGACCGGCTGCCTGCTGCACCGGGACTACCACTTTGAAAACCTTCTCCAGCAGGAGGGCAAGATCACCGGGATTATAGACTTCGAGTGGGCCATGTCGGGCGATCCCGCCTTCGACTGCCGGATTGACGAGACCCTGGCGGAGTGTGCCGGGAGCGTCGCGCCGTTCTATGCGGGCTATGCGAGTATCTCTCCCCTGAGCGAGCAGCACCGGCTGAAGGTTGACTTCTACCGCCTGCTCTTGTGCCTGGAATGTATCGCCTGGTGGGGCCGGGACCCGGAGGCGGCGGATTGGATGCCCGGGGAATACCGGAGGCTCTCCGAGCTGCTGCCCACACTGGAGCGCGCAGTAGGACCCTGAGGCGCTTGCCTGACAGGAGACTCTGCCTTACAACATTCCCCGACCATGCTCCTGCTGTCCGATAATCTACGGCTTCTCATTCGTCAGGGCAAAGGGAGGCGAGCCGCCGCAGGTCGCGCCAGCCGTAACCACCGCGGAAATTGCCTGCCTTGTCGAGCAGCCTTTCAGCCCCCAACGCTTCATAAAAGGCACAGGAGGGATTGCCCGGATCGGCGAACAACACCATGGAGGTGATGCCCTGGCGCAGAAATCGGCGGACGACGTGACCGACCAGGCGACGCCCCAGGCCCTGGCGCTGGTATTCCCCCAGGAGATAGATCTTGCTCAACTCGCCCGAAAACTCGGGAAGATCAGAGTGAGCATAGGGCACCCCTTTGGCAAATCCTATCAGCTGGCCGTCGCGCTCTTCGACGACGAAGCAGAACCAGCTTCCGTCGGTTACCGCAAACGCCTCGCGCCACTGCCGCTCACGGATCGCGTAAGTCGGGGGATTGGGCACATGCGGATAGGTTGCCTTCCAGGTCTCGACGTGCAGACGGGCCAGAGCGGGTATGTCGGAAGCGACCGCTTCCCGAATGATAAAGGACATCGCTGTTTCTCCTCATCCATTTTGGCACAGTTCTTGCAGCCTCGTAACTCTGACAGGGGTATCGTTCGATTGTGACCAGAAAAGGATGTCCATTGAGCCTTTTTGAGGCTGAGCAGGGCTGAATGTAAGCTAACTTTCTGAACGCAATACTTCGTCTCCGCCCACGCTATACTCTAGCACCCTCAGCAACACCCAGGAGGGAGACCCACGCTTTTGAGCGCCTCGATGCCCCCGCCTCATCTCGCGGCCTGGCAGGATACCTGGAGCGCCAGGGCTGCATTTGCTAGCAGAACCCAGCAACCTCATCACAGGATCGGGTGCGCTCCAGCAGCTTGGACGCACAGTCGGGAGGGCAGCAGTATGAAACGAATCCTCACCACTCTCTGCGGTCTGTTCGCGCTTTTGTGCCTCCTGATGCCAGCGGCATGGACGCAACCAGGACCGCCGTTGAGCACGCTGCAGCCAGGCGACTTTCTGGATCTCCGGCAAAACCTGACTATCAATCTTGTCTTTGTGGGCTACCGGCAGGGCACCGGACCCCAGGAGATTGATGAAGGGCGATTACGCAGCATTTTGCCCCAGGAATACCGGGATCTGGTCCGCTTCCGCAATTTCCTCGGCATCCGCCAGTTTGTGGGCAACTCTTTTCACTTCGACTACAACGTCGTCTACGCCGACCAGAGCTTTGAGGACGATTTCTTTGCCTATCTATCCGCCATCGGCACGCCCAAACCGCTCACCCTCTACCAACTCTTATACAACTACTATAACTTCAACAACGCGATCCTGCTGCCGGACACGCCGACCAGCAACCTCTGGATTGAAGCCTTAAGCGTGGAGAAGTGGCTGGCCGACAACGCGCCGGCGCGCCTAGGCATAGATACGCGCAGCTACACGATTTTCTTTATCAACTGGTATTCCCGCCCGGATTTCCAACCGCACGTCTACGTCAAATCTAGCTTCGTTGACCCGGACACCGGCTACCCTCGCGGCGTTGTTGAAGACGCGCGCAAGATGATAGCCTATGGCGGCTTTCCCTCCGAGGACGTGGGCTCGCTGCAGCGCATCTGGTTCTACGATCTCTCCGCAGGCCCGGAAGCCTGGACCGAGAACTGGGACGTGGACGACCTCAACCCCTTCGATCCCTCGGATTTCGACCCATTCGATACCCTCTATCGGATGCCGCCGATCTGGGAGTATGGCAATCCTCTGCCCACCTACCGGCCCTTCGATTCGGTCTCCTTCGATTTAGGGCTGATCGCCCGCTTTGTGGCTATTAATCTGCTCTTCACGACCTCGCCGCTCTATGATCCGGCCCTATCGCCTCCCAGGCTGCCGACCAAAATTCTGGTCGATCTCAACGTGGTTCAATATGACCCGACGACCGACGGCAAACAGTTCTTCAAGCCCTTACTGATGGCCGATGCATGGCGCAGGCTCCAGCCCTATAATTCTTTTGGAACGCTGCTGCGCGATTCGCCCAACATGCGCCGCGAGATCGCCTTTTATACCGGCTTTGCCTCTATGGTCTATGGCTTCGTCACCGAGGATGACCTGTTCCGCTTCCACAACGATCTGCGGCGTTCTTTCCTCACGGGCCGGGGCGATTATGAGCTGGTGACCGTAGAATACAACGCCACCGATGATGCCGCCAGCTTTCTGCTGGGCATCTCCGTGGATAATCTGATCAATGGGACCCAGACGTTCTCCTTCGGGTTCGATTGGCCTGATGCTCGTAGTGCGGGCTACGGCTTCACCACGGACATGATTCATGAGGTGGGACACCATCTGGGCCTGTCGCATCCGCATGACGGCTACGACTGGGTGTTTGATTTTGATTACGGTCCGGACGGCTTTTTCTGGTTTGCTCAATCGGGCGATGAGTCGGATACCATCATGAACTACATGGACCTGAGCCTGGGCTTCAGCCAGTTTGACCGGGATAACATGAACCGGTACATGACTACCACCTATATCAACCAGGCCAACAACATTTTGGTTCCGATCTATGCCAATCCCCATGCCGGGCAGGTCAGCGCCACACTGCTCCAGGCCGATACCTACGCCGCCGATGCCGTGGCCTCCTATGAGAACATGGACTACGCGGCGGCTGCCTTTAGCGCCAAGCGGGCCTATGATGCCGTGCGCTCTGCGGCCGAGGCGCTTGGCATTATCGTCAAGCCGTTTCCCTCGCTGCCTGTAGGCCCACGCCGTCCGCCATTGACCACGCTCATGCGGATATTCCAGCAGCATGGGTCCAAGTTCACGGATACCTGGAAGGCGCACCGGGCCGACCGCAGTCGCGTCCACGGCTTCTAGGGGCGCCGGCGGCGAAGAACTAAGAGCGTCTAACACAACCGTTCTCCCTTGCAGGGAGAGAGCCGGGGTGAGGGGAGAGCCTCACAGCCACGTTGTGTTAGGGACTTTAACCGCCTTCGCCGCCGGACTTTACGCATAAGGATGGTTTCCATGCGCCTTCGATTGTGGAGCAAGCTCACTCTGCTGCTTGGCCTCTGCGGCCTGCTCTGCCTTTGCGCCGCCGCCAGCGCCCAGCGCTCCTTCCTGATGAACTTCGATACCGATGCCGACGGCAATCCCATTGCGGAAGGCACCTTCATTGATGAGCAGTATGCCGGGTTTGGAGCGCACTTTATCCCGGACCCGTTTGTTTTTGAGCCCAATACGGTCTCCGGCTACTTTTTCGCCTTCAATACCGACATGACGGCGACCTCCATAGATACCGGAGACGGCTACGACCCCAGGCTGGGCAACGTGCTGCACGCCTACGGCCTGGTCTATCAGGGCTTTGGCTGGCTGAGCGAGTATGGAGACGCTAATTTTGAGATCAAGTTCGACAAGCCGGTCACCGATTTTTCCCTGGACTTCATTGGCGACACCGATGGGTTCTCCAGCCTCTACGCCTACAATCCCTACGGCCAGTTCATGAAAGCGGCCGGCGTAGTGAGCACGGGGGACATAGAAACGGTATCCATCACGCCCAACAAGGACGATTTCATCGGCGCGATTGTGGTCACGCCAGGATGGGAAGGAGATTATGTGGCCGTGGATAATATTCGCTTCACGGCGGTTCCCGAGCCGGGCAGCCTGGCCCTGCTCGTTGGAACCGGAGCATTCGGTGTGGGCCTGCATTGCCGGCGCCGCAAAGTAAGCGGCAAATCTTGAAAAGGAGAACAAGATGCATCGTCAATGGGGAATTGCATCGGTTGTCTGCATGTTGATTGCTTTGGCCTTTCCTGGGTGCGGGGGAGGCGAGGAAACTACCCAGAACCCAGCGCCGGGTCTAAGTGGCGTCTGGACAGGCACTTTGGGCCGAGTTGCCGGCGACACAATCGAAATAGAATTCCATCAAGACGGAACCAACGTCACGGGAACCGGACGGCTTACCAGCGGCAATCAGCCGTTCACAGGCACGCTTACCGGCACGTTGGATGCCAACAACCATTTAACGGTAACGACCACCTTTAACGGACAGAACTTTTCTTATACCGGCGACCTGAACGGCACGACTTTGACCGGCACGTATGACCTGGGCGCCGAGCACGGAAACTTGTCCCTCGCGAAATCCCCCGTAACGACGGCGAACGTAGCGGGCGCATGGACTGGAAGCTACACTTCCACCGCGGGCGGGGGCACAGGGGCGTTAAGCGTCAACTTTACGCAGAACGGAAATGCGCTGACCGGAAACGGTTCCGCGGTCGTTGCCGGGCAGACCGTCAACGGCACCGTTACCGGAACGATCATCGGCAACAAAATTACCTATGGCGTGGCTTCAGGTGGGGGAGCGCAGTTCAGCTATACCGCTACGGTTAACGGCACCCAGATGAGCGGCACCTATTCCGGCGCCGACGATACCGGCAACTTCACGCTCCACCAATAGTGGCCAGGGCAGGGAACCCGGTAAAACGCGGAGGGGAGAGGCAATTGCCTCTCCCTCTTGCATGTCGCTTGCTTGCCTTCGATCAACGGGCTGGATTTGCGTTTGGTTGTTGGGGCGCCGGCATATCAATGGACTGCGCCGGGGCATCCGGGGTTTCCTGGAGGATGATGCGCGTGGGCGGGGTCTCCTCGCCCGGTACGGGCGGCAGCTTCGACAGGTTCAGGCGGCGCGCGCCGGCCCAGTGTCTTTTGTGGTAGCCCGCCAATCGGCTCACACAGACCCCCTTGCCGCGCCCGGCAGCATGGATGAAATAGTTGTTGCCGATGTAGATGCCGACATGCGAGATGCCGCGCTTGTAGGTGTTCTTGAAGAACACCAGATCGCCGGGCAGCAGCTTATCCGGCTTGACCGGCACGCCTTTCTTGATCTGGGCGCTGGCGACGCGCGGCAGATACAGGCCCCACTTGGCGTAGACGCTCTGTACTAGCCCCGAGCAGTCAAAACCGGTACGGGGCGAGCGCCCGCCCCAGCGATACGGCACGCCGCGATAGGAGAGCGCTGTACGCGCCAGGTATTGCCCGCGCGTGGCGTGACGATCAAGGGCTGAATTCGTTTTTGTTATGGCCTTGGGAGCGGAGGATGAAGAGGGCTTCGTCGGGGAAGACACCGCGCCTCGCTCTGCGGGAGGAACCGATTGGGGGGAAGATTGGTCGGCGCTAACGCGAATTTGCACTAGAGCCACCAGGGAGATCGCTGCGGCACCGGCCGCAGCCTGAAGTGGCGTCCACTTCAATAACATCACTTCCTTTCTTTAGCTCGCCTTTTCAGGTCTCCACCATCCGGAGCGAAAACGAGAAAGGTCTGGTGCTTACCAAAGGTAACAGAGGATTATAGCACGAATACCAGGTTATCTCTAGGGTGATCGTGAAAAAAAGCGCAAAAAAATCCGAGCACCGGCAGTAGCCCGATGCGTTTTCTGCCTGGCAAAAGGGACAGGCAAGGAGCCTGCCGGGGCAGAGCGGGCGTTCTGCAAGCGCCGGGAAGTTCTCCGAGTTTGCCAAATTCTGGCCCGCGTGACGTAAGCGCCCGGCATACAGCGTATAGATAACCAAAAGAGCATAAAAGACTCTTGTGCTTCTGACATTGGCTTGTGCGCTCATGGTATTGGCTCTAGCCGGGATGCGCCTGCTTCGGCCCAGAGCGGGGCATCCGGCTATGGCCGTTGAGGAGGCATTATGACAGAACGTGTGCGTGAGATATTGAGCTGGTACGGCAGCGATAATCCCGGCACGCTGACGAGCCTGGCCCGCCTGCTCAACCACGGCCGGCTCTCCGGCACCGGCAAAATGGTCATCCTGCCGGTGGACCAGGGCTTTGAGCATGGCCCGGTGCGCAGCTTCGGCCCGAACCCTCCGGCCTACGATCCGCGCTATCATTTTGAGCTGGCCCTTGAGGCGGGCTGCAACGCCTACGCCGCGCCGCTGGGCTTTCTGGAGGCGGGCGCGCGTGAGTTTGCCGGCGACATTCCGCTGATTCTCAAGGTCAACGACCGCGATGTCCTGCATGACGAGCGCGACCCGACCCAGGCGTTGACGGGCAGCGTGGAGGATGCACTCCGGCTGGGTTGCGTGGCCATCGGGTTCACCATCTATCCCGGCTCCATCCACCGCTACGAGATGTACGAGCAGATACGGGCCTACGCGGATGAGGCCAAGCGGTGCGGGCTGGCAGTAGTCATTTGGTCCTACCCGCGTGGTTCCAGCTTGCGCGAGGAGGATGAGACAGCCATTGACGTCGTAGGCTATGCGGCCCACATTGCCGCGCAGCTGGGCGCGCATATTATCAAGGTGAAGCTGCCCACCGAGCATGTCGCGCAGGAGGCGGCGCGCAAGGTCATCCAAGATCAGCATATTCCGATCGCGACGCTGGCGGAACGGGTACGTCATGTAGTGCAATGCGCCTTTAACGGGCGGCGCATCGTCATCTTTTCCGGCGGGCCGACCGCCTCCGACGATGCGATCTTAAACGAGGTGCGCGCGATTAAGGAGGGCGGCGGCTTTGGCTCGATTATCGGGCGTAACTCCTTCCAGCGTCCTAAACAGGATGCCCTGCGCCTGCTCGGCCAGATCATGGACATCTACGCCGGCACAGGATAAAGCTGAATCCACCGATGACACCGATTAACACAGATTATAAAGACCAAGAAGAACACGGATAGGACGGATGACACGGATGCAACGGATAAGGGCCTGGAATCCGTGGTATCCGTCCGATCCATCCCATCCGCGTTTAGGTTGTTGAAATCTTGGGTTAATCGGTGTCATCGGTGGATTCTCTCTCCACCAGGAAGGGGAGGACTCGTCGGCGTCCCTGTCGAAAGAGACAGCAAGCACAACGCTGTGACATAGTCAGGAGAGACGAGACGATGGCAACCGATTTAGAGACGGCAGGAACCGAATGGCAGCGAAGCCTCACCTTTCCCCCGCCCCCCGACTTTGCCCGCCAGGCCAACGCCAACGACCCCGAAATCTATGCCCGCGCCGCGCAGGATTTCGAGGGCTTTTGGGCCGATTGGGCCAAGGAATTGGAATGGTCCCGGCCCTGGGATACGATTCTGGAGTGGAACCCGCCGCACGCCAAGTGGTTTGTCGGCGGCAAATTGAACGTCAGCGTCAACTGCCTGGACCGACATCTGAATGGGCCGCGCCGGGATAAGCGCGCCATCGTGTGGGAAGGCGAGCCGGGCGACCAGCGCACGCTGACCTACGCGGAGCTCTCCCAGGAGGTCAACAAATTTGCCAATGTGCTGCGCGGCCTGGGCGCGCAGCGAGGAGATCGGGTGACCCTCTATATGCCAATGGTGCCCGAGGCGGCCATTGCCATGCTCGCCTGCACCCGCATCGGCGCCCCGCACTCTATCGTCTTTGGCGGCTTCTCCACGGAAAGCCTCCAGGAGCGCATCAACGACTGCGGCGCCCAAATCGTCATCACGGCGGACGGCTACTGGCGGCGCGGCAACATTGTCCCGCTCAAGAGGACGACCGATGAGGCCGTGGCCCAATGCCCAACCGTGAAGAAGGTCGTGGTATTGCAGCGGATCGGAGAGAAGGCCAACATCCAGATGCAGCCCGGGCGTGACCTATGGTGGCACGACCTGATGTCCACAGCCTCCCCCGACTGCCCCGCCGAGCAGATGGACGCCGAAGACCCGCTCTACATCCTCTACACCTCCGGCAGCACCGGCAAGCCCAAGGGCATCCTGCACACGATTGGCGGCTACCTCACCGGCGTCTACGCCACGACAAAGCTCGTTTTCGATCTCAAAGAGGACGACCTCTACTGGTGTACCGCCGATGTCGGCTGGGTGACAGGACACTCTTATGTCGTCTACGGCCCGCTGGCCAACGGCGCGACGGTCTTCATGTATGAAGGCTCGCCGGATTGGGGCCGGGAAGGGCAGGGCATGGCGCGCGACCGCTTCTGGGACATGATTGAGCGGCACAAGATCACCATTCTCTATACGGCGCCGACCCTGATCCGGGCCTGCATGAAGTGGGGCGAGGAGCATCCGGCCCGCCACGACCTTTCCAGCCTGCGCCTGCTCGGCACGGTCGGCGAGCCTATCAATCCGGAAGCCTGGCTCTGGTATCACGAGAACATCGGCAAGGGCCGCTGCCCCATCGTGGATACCTGGTGGCAGACGGAGACGGGCGCTATCATGATCACCCCACTGCCCGGCCTGACGACGACCAAGCCCGGCTCCGCCACCAAGCCGTTCCCCGGCATCTTCGCCGACGTGGTGGATGAGCAGGGCAACCCCGTCCCGGAGGGGCAAAAGGGCATTCTGATCATCCGCAAGCCCTGGCCGTCCATGCTGCGCACGCTCTGGGGCAACGACGAGCGGTATAAACAGGTCTATTGGAGCCGATTCCCCGGCGTCTATTTCCCCGGCGACGGCGCGATGCGCGATACCGATGGCGACTACTGGCTGCTTGGCCGCGTGGATGACGTGCTGCTGGTGGCCGGCCACAACCTCAGCACCATGGAGCTGGAGAGCGTGCTGGTGGAGCACCCGGCGGTGGCGGAGGCGGCGGTCATCGGCAAGAAGCACGAGATCAAGGGGCAGGCGCCGGTGGCATTTGTCATCATCCGCGAGGGAATGATCCCGACGGGGGATGCAGCGGGCGCGGAAGCGCTGCGCAACGAGCTGAAGGAGTGGGTGGGGAAGAAGCTGGGGGCGATCTGCCGCCCGGACGACGTCATCCTGACCGCCGACCTGCCCAAGACGCGCAGCGGCAAGATCATGCGCCGCCTGCTGCGGGACGTGGCGGAAGGGCGCGTGCTCGGCGATACGACCACCCTGGCCGATCCCGCCGTCGTCGCTTCCCTGCGCGAGAAATACGCCAGCGAGGAAGCGTAAATCGCCCTCACCCCCTGCCCCCTCTCCCGCAGCGTGGGAGAGGGGGCAGGGGGTGAGGGCGATAGGGACGGAGGGTTAGGTCCACCCAAAATGAGGCAGGTCTGTGCATCAGACCTGCCTCAAAAATAGGCTGCGCGGGCAGAAGAGATTACTTGTTCTCCTGCTCGGCGCGCTTGCCTTCCTCGATCAGCTCTTTGACGCGCTGACCGCCCTTTTCGCCACCCTTGTGGCCGATCTCCTCATAAAACTCGTGGCCGTGGGACTGGGCGGTAGCTTCGCCGCCCTTGTGGCCGATCTCCTGATAGAACTCTTTGCCATGGGATTGGGCAGTAGCTTCGCCGCCCTTGCGACCCAGCTCGCTGTAGCCCTCAGGGCCGAGCTCTTCCTTGCGGGCCTCGCCGCCCTTGTGGCCGATTTCCTCATAGAACTCATGGCCATGGGTCTTGGCAGTGGCCTCGCCACCCTTGCGGCCAGCCTCCTGGACGGTCATGCCCTGCTCATCCTGGTTCTTCTTGTTCTCTGCCATTGTAGAACACCTCTCCTTTCAACCTTGATCGGCGTGCCTTTGCTCTGGGGCAAGGACGCTCTCTATTTACTTCCTTGCACACGCCTCCTCGTAGGATGCCTGTTGTCGGACGAAATAGCAAGCAGTGAGGTTCCCTGAATTCGATTGTCAAAGAAGAGGGGGTGAAGGGAGGCTTTTCTTTCCCGTCCCGAATTAGGTATACTCTGTGTTACCCCAAGCTATGCCCGCGAAGGGCCCACACCCTAGTTATCCGATGAAGGAGATCCCTATGGCAAAAACAGTCCGCATTGGTATTGTCGGATGCGGCGGCATCGCCAACGGCAAGCACATGCCCAGCCTGTCGAAACTGGACAACGTGGAGCTAGTTGCGTTCTGCGATATTATCCCGGAGCGCGCGCAGAAGGCGGCGAAAGAGTACGGCAAAGAGAACGCGAAGGTCTATACGGACTACCGTAAGCTCCTTGAGGATAAGACGATTGATGTCGTCCATGTCTGCACGCCCAACGACTCGCACGCCGAGATCACCATCGCGGCCCTGGAGGCTGGCAAGCACGTCATGTCGGAAAAGCCGATGGCCAAGACGGCGGCGGATGCCCGCCGCATGGTTGAGGCGGCCAAGCGCACCGGCAAGAAGCTAACGGTCGGCTACAACAACCGATTTCGTCCCGACAGCCAGTATCTACATCAGGTTTGCCGCCGGGGCGACCTGGGCGAGATCTATTTCGCCAAGGCGCACGCCATCCGTCGGCGGGCCGTGCCGACCTGGGGCGTGTTCCTGGATGAGGAGAAGCAGGGAGGCGGCCCGCTCATTGACATCGGCACCCACGCGCTGGATCTGACCCTCTGGATGATGAACAACTACGAGCCCCGCATGGTCGTGGGAACCGCCTATCACAAGCTCTCCCAGCGCAAGAACGCCGCCAACGCCTGGGGGCCGTGGGATCCTAAGAAGTTCACCGTGGAGGATTCCGCCTTTGGCTTCATCGTTATGAAGAATGGTGCCACCATCGTCCTCGAGTCGAGCTGGGCGCTCAATACCCTGCAGGTGGGTGAAGCCATGTGTACGCTGTGCGGCACCGAGGGCGGCGCCGATATGCTCAACGGCCTGCGCATCAACGGGGAGAACCTTAGCCGGCTCTATGAGACCAAGATCGATCTGAGCGCCGGGGGCGTGGCCTTCTATGCCGGCAAATCGGAAAGCGATTCGGATATGGAGGCGCGGCTCTGGATTGATGCCATTGTCAACGACAAGCAGCCGGTGACCCTGCCTGAGCAGGCGTGTGTGGTCTCCGAAATCCTGGAAGCCATCTACACCTCTGCTCGAACGGGCGAGCCGGTCTACTTCAAGTAGTCTCCGCCTGGCCGTCTCCGCTGGAGAGGCCCAATAAAGGGACAATCTAGCGAGAACGCCTCCTCAGGCAGCCTGGGAGGCGTTCTTGTTTCGAGTAGGTTCCAGGCCGAGAAGCTCGGCCTGGCGTGGTGCAACTCCGGTGCTTTTCTCTGTCAAATGGCGCCTAGCTTTACGCGATACTTCAAAGTGCCAGTTCACTTCACCTTAGGAAGGTTATCTTAATGACTCCCCTCAACAAGACGATTGGCCCGGTTGGTAAGCTCTCGCTGTTCGGATTGATGGGCGCGCTGATGCCCGTCTGCGCCTCCGCGCAAACCATCAAGTCCCATCAGGCCCAACCGATTCAGGAATTCCATGCGCAGACGCTCCAGCCAATCCATAGCCAGCCCGTTAAGGAGTTTCACGCGCAGCCCGTCCGTCCGGTGCGCAGCCATTCCCTCCGCTCCTTCCGAGGCCACAGTATCCGCCCCTATCATGCCCGCTCTATCCATGTCTTTACGCTGGCCGAGCGCCGCCAGATGATGCGCAACACTATGGGCAACTACAAGCATTCCCGGCACCGGCGCGGCAAGCTTACTCCCGAACAAGTCCGCTGGCACGGCGTTCTCCAGAACAACATTCGGGTCTGGAACTCAGGCCAATCCTTTGGCCCCGCCAACCCGTAGCGTCTGCCGAGTCTCTCCTGGCTCCTCGTACTTCCCCAGGGTCCCTACAAGGAAAACGGAAGTACCCTGATTCTCCCACGCCTTAGGGCGATGGAATAAATTCTACAGCGGTCAGTACTCGATAAGATCGAAACGGCGCGCGGTCGGGTCCAGGGCATCCCGCAGCACCTGGTAAGAAGCATCCAGGCGCTTGCGGATCTCCTGGGCCGTGCGCTCCTCCTCGGAACCGGCGGCAAAACGGCCCGGCTCGGCGCGGGCTGCCAGGTTGTTATAGGCGTTCTGCACGGCGACCCAATCGGCTCCCGGCTCCAGTCCGAGCAGCCTGTAGTGGTAGGCCAGCGGGTCTGATTGGGCCGTTGGCGTGGTTGTGGTGGGCGCGCTGGTGGGCGGAGGAGCGGTCTTAGAAAAGGTCCCGCGCGCGATCTCTTCCGGCGTGCGGCGCGGCAGGGACGGCTGCGAGGGAACGGTAGAACGGTCGCTCGGATGTGGCGGAGACGAGGCGGGAGGCGGAGCCGGGGCCGGCGTCGAGAGCGCATCCTCCAGTTCGCGGCGGGCATCCCGGCGATACTGGGCCTGCTGGAGCTTCCGCTCGGTTTCCGGGTCCAGCTGGGTTTCTGCGTCGAGCTGCTCGATGCGATCCTTAAGCTCGTTGAGTTTAGACTTGGCAATACGATAGAGACGTTGTGGGATACTCATGGAATTGATTCCAAATTTCGGGAAATAGATGGCACAGCGCGAAAGCGTGGCTGCCTCTTGAAAGGCGGAAGGAGGAAGGATGAAGGATGAAGAAAAGCTCTTGCTCTCTTCCTCCTTCCTCCTTCCGCCTTAAACCACGGTTAGGTGGGGTGCTGCCGGGCGATACCGGGCGGCAGGCGCAAACAGGGCATTGAGGCCCTGCCCACGCCATCGCCCCAATGCCCTGCCTTCTACCGATTACTTCTGGCCGCCCAGCTTGGCTTCGAGCTCGCGCAGCTGCCGGTCGAGCTCGCTCTCCTGCGCGCCGCCAGCGCCGTTGGAGTTGACGGCACCGCCGCCGACCGTCTGCACCTGCTGGACATTGGCGGTGGCGTAGTTGGTGGCGGTGGTGCCGCCGATAGCCATCTTGGCCTCCAGCTCGGCCAGCTGGCGCTCGGCCTCTGCATCCATCTGGGAGACCTCCATCTCGCGCAGCTTCGAGTCGATGCTGGTATTGGCGACTTCCGCGCGGGCCGAGGCCTCCGATTGCATGGTCTGGATGCGCTCCTGCACGTGCGACCACTGCTGCTCGTTCTCGCTGAACTGGAACTGGTCGAGGGCCTTATTGATCTTGATCTGGATCTGGGCCTGCTTCATGTTGGCCTTCATGGCCAGCGCCTCGGCGGTGCGCACGCGAATGCGCTCCTCTTCCTGACGGATGGCTTGCTTGACCTTTTCGGCTGCTTCGGTGGCGGCAGCCAGGTTGGCCTTCATGCTCTGCAGGGTCTGATCATGCAGGGCCCTTTCTTTCAGGAACTGCTTGGCGAGTTCCCGGTTGCCGGATTGCAGGGCCAGGGTCGCCTTGCGCTCCAACTCGGCGATAAGCCGCTCTTCCTTGTCTACCTCGGCCTGCAGGTTATTCTTCTGGGTAATGGCTTGCACGGCCAGCTCGCGGTTCTTGATCTGGTTTTCCTTCATCTCGCGAACGGCTTCGTTAATGATCAGTTCTGGGTCTTCCCATTGATCGAGCTTACCCATTATCAGTGCCCGTAGGTAGCGCATTATGCGTTTAAACATTGCAGCCGGTCTCCTTTCGCGCCTGGCTCTAGCGGACGGCGCGGCGCGAGCGCGCCTCTCCGGGCAACCGCGCGGTCTGCGCGCGGGCTCGGCGTCAAGCCCTCATAGCGATCTCGGTTCACCCCCGCGCGTGCGAGGAATTCTTGTGTTTTCAAACTCCCCTTTCCTTACGAAGGAGAGGGGCTGGGGGCGAGGTCTCTCCCCTCTCCCACAAGGCCGGGGTGAGGGCCAATTGTGAATTGTGTCTTCGGTCGTTGTTTCGCTACTCTGCAGGCTATTTACACCCTATCTGGCGCAGCCCGCTTTGTTCCTATGAAATTGTATTATCACACTTTTCGAAACGATTGTCAACGATTCCTGCTCGGTTGTGTACCATTTCACATGCGCTGGCATAAACGGAGGCGCAATGGCCGACCGAGGCCCGTTTTTCTCTATTCTATACGCAGGGCTGGGCTGCAAATTTTCGCTGTCTAACGCCCCGGCAAGAGCCCCTCGCTGTTCCTTCCTTTCCTCTACGCCCACAGAGTCCTCCTGTTTTCTCATGTAGCCCTCACCCCCTGTCCCCTACTGCCAGGGTCGGCCCTGCAATGGACTGCAAGGGTCGCGCCTGCAATGGTTGGGCCACTGCTTAGGGTCGCCGGAGTTACGGCCTCCGGCTCCGCCTAGCGACACCTTGCGACACGGCTCTGCCTTGCGACAGCCCTCCGCCTGGCGATCCACGCTGCGGGAGAGGGGAGAGACCTCACCCCCTGCTCCCTCTCCTTCGCAAGGAGAGGGGAGAAAAGAGTCGGCGAGCCGCAGAGGACGCTGGTTGCACGCGGAAGAGGTCCTGCGGGCCTATGGGCGCGCCGTAACGCTAAAGCTACCGGGCGCTTTGGGCAATAATGAGTGCGGCCTTGAGGCTTCGCGCCATAAACGCCAACGCAGCCGTGTGACCAAAGTTAAGGAAGATGCTCATAGAAAACCCAAAACCGAATCAGGCCCAACGCAAGCGCACGGAAGAAGAGGTTTTGCAGCTGCTGCTGGAGTACCGGCAGACCGGCAATTCTGCCCTGCGCGACCGGATCGTGCTGCGGTATACCGGCCTGGTGGAGAGCGTGGCTCGCCGCTTCTCCGGCTCCGCCGAGCCGGTCGAGGATCTGGCGCAGGAAGGCTATATCGGCCTGATTACGGCTATCGATCTCTACGACCCAACCAAGAACGTTAAATTTTCGACCTACGCCACTCATTTTATCATTGGACAGATCAAGCACTACCTGCGCGACCGGGGCAAGATCATCAAGGAACCGGCCTGGCTGCAGGAGTTGAACCAGAGGATGACGCGGGTCATCGACTCGCTGGCCCAACAGTTCAGCCGTCCGCCCACCAACGCCGAGATAGCCCAGATGATGGGCCTGTCCGAAGAGACGGTCACGGAGATGCTGACCACGCGGGAGGTCTTCAAAGTCCAATCCATTGACGGTGGCAGCGAAAGCGAAGACGATGGCGGCGGGGCCATTGATATGGAGCGGCAGGCCGGCGCGGATGTCGCCGTCTCCTTCCAACTGCCCGTCGAAGACCGGATCGTGCTGGAAACGGCGATGGATAAGCTCAAAGACCTGGAGCAGACGGTCCTCTTCGAGTTCTATTACAAGGATTTGAACCAGACCGAGATAGCCCGGCAGCTTGGCATCTCCTGTAATTACGTCTCGCATATCCTGCGCAACTCCACCCGCAAGCTCAAGAAGATCCTGGTCACGGACGAGTTGCGCGACGCGCAGATGAAGATGGCGCAGATGCGCAAGCGCCTGGAGGAGCAGCAGGCGCTGCTCGATCAGGTCTCCGTCGTGGATAGCCAGACCCGGCTCTATAACTGCAACTATTTCGAGAGCCGCCTGGAAGAGGAATTGAGCCGGGCGAGCCGGATGGAGAGCGAATTGGCGCTCCTGTTCGTGGTGCTGGGCGGGCTGGAGAGCTTTGCCCGCGCCCAGGGAACGCTCAAGGCGGACAACGCGGTGCTGGGCACGGCGGAGATCATCCGCCAGACGGTGCGCCGCGTGGACATCCTGACCCGTTATAGCGAGGATACCTTTGCCCTGATCTTGCCGTTCACGGGCGAGAAGGTGCGGGTCGTCCAGGCGCGTCTGGCCGTTGCCCTGGGTGATTGGCTGGAGGAGCAGGGCTGGCATGCGGGCCGCGCGCCCCTGCGGCTGGGTCTGGGATCGGCGATCTATCCGCGCGACGCCCGGGAGCCTGCACCGCTTGCCGCGCTGGCTCAGAGCAAGAGCGCTCCTTCGGATGCCGCGCCGCAACGCCTGCCGCACGCCGCCTGAAAAGGGAAGAGAGAACAGGAAGGCTAGATGCCGCTTCCATAGAGAGGCCAAACGGCTACCAGGAATTGCGCTATTCAGCCTAGATGGACCGTATCCTCCAAGGCCGCGCGGATGCCAAAAAGGAGGCCATACAGATAGGACGCCGGTTCGGGGCCGATATTCTGGTGACGGGGGAAGCGTTCACTCAGGAGGCCACGCGCCGCATGGTGGATACGGACCTGGGACGCCTCGAGCGTGTCCAGTGCCGGGGACGCCTGGAGCTAAAAGCGATCCGCGTGGATACCGGCGAGAAAATCTACTCCGATGCGCTCCATAAGACTGGCTCCCCGGATGCGACGGAGGAATTGGCAAGCAAAATCTGCTTGCAGCAGCTTGGCGAAGAGATAAGCGAGGGACTGATGCGCAAGCTCGATAAGCTCGCCCTCAGTCCCACTCGCCATATCGAACTCGAAGTGCGCGGCATCGGCAGCGTTTCGCTGGCTAATGCGCTCGAAAAGGCGTTAAGCAAGCTGGAGGGCGTCCAGGAAATCAATCCAGGCGACTACAATGCTCGGATTTATGAAACGGAAGTGTTGCTCAGTACGCTTTCCCTCCGAGATTTTGCCGCACGCCTGGAAACGGCTCCCAGCCTGAGACGCTTCCATCTTCATGTCCAGAGCGCCAGCGGCAGCAAGATCATTGCTGATTCCCATTGAACCCAGACGGCTCCGTGGCCTTCGTTCTGGTGTTTCGCATTAGGTTTATCCCTTGACCGCGCCAAGCTGGATGCCTTCCACGAGGTACTTTTGCGTGACGACAAACAGCAAGATCAGCGGCACGATGTTCATGACGCTGGCCGCCATGATGAGCTCCGTCTGCTTGCCGTAGACGCTATCGAAGTAGAGCATGCCGATGGGCAGGGTCCGCAAGCCCTCGCTCTTGATCAGGATGAGCGGCCAGGTAAAGCTGCCGTAGGTGCCCATGAAGGTAAAGACGGCCAGGGTGATCAGGCCGGGGCGGGCCAGCGGCAGGATCACGTCCCAGAAGATCTGCCAGTGGGTCGCGCCGTCCATGCCGGCGGCCTCGTCGAGGGCGCGCGGGATGGTGAGCATGAACTGGCGCAGCAGGAACGTGCCGAACGCGCTGAAGGCCGCCGGAACGATGAGGCCGGCATATGAGTCGAGCAGGTGCAGCTTGACCATCAGCGTGAAGTTGGGGATCATGGTGACCACGCCGGGGATCATCAGAGTCGCCAGGTAGAGCCGGAAGACGGTATCCCGGCCTTTCCACTGGATGCGCGAGAAGGCGTAGGCGGCCATAGCGCTGGTCAGGCATTGCAGCGCCGTGACCCAGGCGGCGATGAAGATGCTGTTAAAGTAGTATTTGGCGAAGGGGATCTCCTGAAAAACCCTGGCGTAGTTCTCCGGGTGCCAGATCGTGGGGAAGGGGTTGAGCTGCTCGACTTCGGCGCGGGCCTTGAAGCTGGCCAGCACCATCCAGAGGAAGGGCAGCAGGGTCGTCACGGCGAGCAGGCACAGGACGGCGTGGCTAGTTCCGATTCGCCCCGTGCGGTACCACCATCCGCCGAAGCCGTGCCCTCGCGCCGGGCGCGGCGGCGTCCGGAGAGCGGGCGGTTGCGCTTTGTGCTTGACTAGAGACACCGATTCGTTATCCTCACTTCCCTTACGCGATCGGGCTTATTCCGACCATGCGTGACCGCCTGAGAGCCGGGCACTGAAAGTACCCGTCTGGTGGGCCTACGGCCAACCGTCCTCGCGGACGGAACCGCGACTGCGCCAAGAGGGCGCCGGCGTAACGGGAGATCCTCGTTCAGAATTCGGGGGAAGCCTCCTCCGGACGTAGAAGTTGGGCGCGCTCCTGCCAATCTTCCTCCTCCGGCGCGGCGACGGCGGGCCGCAGCAGTTCTCCGGTCTGGGATTGGGCGGGCCGCAGCAACTCTTTGCGTTGGCGCGAGTCCTTCCCCTGCTCCAGACTCCGAATGACGCGCTGTACCTCAAGCCTCAGATCGGAACTTAAGCCCGCCTCGGACCCGCGTAGGAACCGACGCATCGCCTGGTGCAGCGTGCCACGTCGGCCCTGCGCCTCCAACCGCCGCAAGGCCGGGAGCGCGCGTTTGTCGCCGATGCGCTCAAAGGCCCGCACGACGAACCAGCCGATTAGCTCGCCCTCCGGCCATTCGTTGCGGCGTTCCAGCAGGCGCGTAAGGTAGGGAACGGCGCGCGGGTCGTGCAGATAGTCCAGCGCCGGCAGCAGGTCGCGGCGGGCGGCGGCGTCCCGGCTGCCCATCGCGTCCCAGAGGGCGGAGAGGTCATCCGGCGCGAGGGCTCCCAGTGCGTGCGCCGCCGCCTCCCGCAGCAAGGGGACGTAGTGCGCCAGCGGCCCTGGCTCGCGCACGAGCTCGGCAGGCAGGAAACGCAGCAGGCGCACGCACGGCTCGGCTGTCTCGGCAAAGCGCAGACACCACGCCAGCGCGAGCGCATCCTGCAAGACCCTGGCTTCGCGGTGGATGATACGGGCATTCGTCTCGGTCTGCTCCCGCGCCGCCGCCTTGAGGGCATCCAGCGACTCGGTGAGCAGGGCCGTGACCGCGCGCCCGGCCCAGGCGATGCGCTCTGCGGCCGGGGGTGGGAGCGGCAAATCGTCGTCGGGCACGGTGCGGCTCAGGCGGGAACAGAGCCGCGTGACGCAGAGCGGCGTTTCCGCCTTGCCAACCTGCGGCGGGTAGCCGCAGAGAGCACAGGCGACCGCCAGCCGCTCCCGGCCCTCTTCTACCCAGAGCAGGGAGAGCAGCGTCTCGACAGCATAGGCGCGGCGGGCCGCGCTCTTGCGGCTAAGGTCCAGGCGAAGCTCTTCCAGGCGTTGGAGGCGGCTTCGGGCCGCACTTTCGCCTCTCTCTTTTCCCTCTGTATCCTTCCAGCTCATAGGCGTGCGGGCCGGAGATCAGGTCTTCTCGTCTTCCTCAGAAGCCGGGCGCAGCAATTGAGCGCGGTCGGCTTCAGCAGCTTGCCGGGTATCAGGCGCCGCCGTGACAGGGCGCAGCAGCGCCTCTTCGTCATCTGCCGGCGTCGCCGAGGGACGCAGCAGCGTGCGGTGGCCATTGTCGCGATTCTGCTGCTCGATGATGCGAATGGCGCGAGCGATCTGGCGGGAGAGCGGCCAATCATACTGCGCGGTTTCCTGGCGCAGCCGTATCAGCGGGGCCAGCGCGCGCGGGTCAGCGATCTCCTCCAGGCAATCCACGATGGCGGCGCGGGTGGCGTTATCGGGAATCCGCTCCAGCCCGCGCAGCAGGTGCGGCACGGCATGAGCCGAGCGCAGGAACGTCAGGCCCAGCCGCATAGCGTCGCGAATCAGCGTATCGGAGCTTTGCAGGTTCTCCCAGAAAGCGTCCATTTCATCCGGCGGCAGCGCGGCAATGGTTTTTGCCAGGGCCGTCCGAATTATCCAGAGCTCCGGCTTGGTCAGGTAGGGTGTCCAGACGCCGCGATGATAGTAGTAGAGCGCCGCGCAGACTTCCGCCGTCAGGATTCCGGGGCGCAGCTTGCGTACCGGGCGCAGCGCCACCGCCAGCTTCGCCGGCAGCTCGGGCGTCGCCAGCCCCTGACGGACCTCCTGCAATACCTGCCAGACCGCCCTGACCACCGCATAGTAGCGGGCCGGGGCCGAGGGCGGCAGGCTTGTCTGCTGGCTGCTCAAGAGGCGCCAGAACTGCGTGGAGAGATCGTCGGCCACGTCCTCCAGAGGCAGCAGGTCCTCGCTATCGACGGCATAGAGTTCCCCGGCGGCCTGGATGGCGACGCTCAGGCGCGCGTTCCAGAGCGTGATCAGCCGCTCGTCCCAGCGCAGCTGCACCTCCTGCGGAGGGGCAGGGACGGGTCGGGTTTCCTCCGGCTCGCCAAAGGAGAGCGCCGGAGACCAGACGCCGCGCTCCTCCTCGCTCTGCGCCTGTACGCCTGTGGCCCTCTCCCTAGAAGACCTCCCCCCCGGCCCCTCTCCTTCGTAAGGAGAGGGGAGAGGAGAAGCCAAGTCTCCTCTCTCCTGAGTTGCACCTAATCCCCCGGTCCCCTTCCCTGGCCGCTCGTCGCTCGCTAGGGAAGGGGGTAACCCCGCTTCTCCGTTCCCCCTCTCCCGCGCTGCGGGAGAGGGGTTGGGGGTGAGGGCCTCTCCCCTCCCCTGTTCTTGGGGGTGGGGGTCAGAATGAAATGATTCTGGCCTGGGATCGCTCATGGCTCTTCACCGGCAGGGTCGGAGGGCGGATCGGGGACGCGCAGCATCTCTTCCGGCGGTTCCATCGCCCCGGTGGGGTGGGCCGGGCGCAGCAGGCTGGCCGGATCGGCGTCTGGATTGGTCTCCAGAGGGCGCAGCAGCGTGCGGGCCGGTCCGTTGGCGTGGGCGCGCCCGATGGCGGCGATGGCGAGCCGGGCATGGTTGCGCAGCAGGCGATCTCTCCCCTCGACGATGCACTGGAGCAGCGCCAGGGCGCGCGGGTCGCCCAACCGTCCCAGGCATTCGATGATGGGCTGGGCGATGCACGGCGGCTGTTCCCTCAGCGCATGGAGCAGGTAGGGCACGGCGCAGTCATCGCGCAGATGGCTCAGCACCGGCGCGACCGCCAGGCGACGCGGCAGCGAGCGGTGCATCAGGCTGTGCCAGAAGTCCGGTATCTCGTCGGGCGGCAACGCGGCAAAGGCGGCGCACGCCGTCTGCACCAGCGTCACCCAGTCCTCGCTGTTGAGCCGGCGCGTGAGATTCACATGCGATAGGTGCCAGAGCAGGCGGCATAGCTCCGTGTGGGCAGCGGAGACGCGCAGGCGGCGTACCGCCTCTATCACATCCCGGCACGTATATAGCAGGGCCAGATAGAGCGCGCTGCCCAGGAAGGAGTAGCTCATGTTGCCCATGGCGCGGATATCGCTGGCGTTGCGATCCAGGAGCACGCGCAGGGCATGGACGACCGCCGCGTATCGCTCCGCCGGGCTGGCCGGGGCGTGCGGGGCGTGGCTCGTTAGATAACTCAAGAACGCGCTGGCGAAGTGGCCGTACTGGGGCACGTAGCGCGATTCCCGATTCCCGCCCGCCAGGGCCAGCGCCGCCGCTTTGCGGATGTCGGCCTCCGGGTGCCAGAGCAGGGCCAGAAGCCGGGCGATGCGGCTGCCGGGGACGGTGCGCGCCTCCGCGTGCTCCCGTGACGCGCGCGGACTCGCCAGCGCCTCGCGCCCGGCCGCGATATACGCGCGCGCCAGGTGCGTTTCCGTGCCTTTTAGATAGATGCGTATGTCATCGTGGGCCTCCACGGATCGTCACGGCTCCTTTTCCAGGGGCATGTTGCTGGAACGCAGCAATTCTTCGGGACGGCTGGCCGCTGCGGGCGTTGCGGCGGCAGGACGCAGCAGCGTTTTCGAGGCGCTGCCCGCGTGGGGCGCGTCGGTGGGGCGCAGCAGCAGCGCGGCGTCGTCCCCGCTCGTGCGCAGGATACGCGCTACGGCTTCCTTCGCAATGGGCGCCACCAGGCTTGTCTCCTCTGCGGCTAACTGCTGCAAGGCCGGCAAGGCCCGCGTATCGCCGATATTGCCCAGCGTCACGGCGATTATCGCCTGGCCATCCGGCGGCACAACCGGCAGCGCCTCCAGCAGGAAGGGCATCGCCCTCCGGTCGCGCATCCGCGCGGCCACCGGCCAGAAATCCTCGGAGGTGCTTTCCGCTTGCAGCATCTCCCAGAAGCGCGGCATCGCGTCCGGGGGCAGCGCCGCCAGGCAGCCGTGCAGCTCCGTGCGCAGACTTTCCAATGGGGGAACGCGATTGCCCTGCCGCTCCCGAATCAGGGTGGCGTTCACCGTCACGAGCAGTTCGCAGCAGACAGCGTGCAGCTCCGCCGCCTGCAACTGCTCGACCATCCAGATGGCCCGCCGCAGATTATCTATTGGGAAGGGCTCCTCCGTCAGCCGTAACTCCTCCGTGTTGGCTCGGATGGCGTCCCGCAGCGCTTCCACCACCGCCTGATATCGCGCTTCCGGCGCAGGCGGCGGTTTGGGGGTGCGCTGACGCAGATACCAGACAAAATCCCGCAGGAAAGCCTGGTCTGCCGAGGTCGCCGATTCGGACGGGGCGATCAGGTTCTCCTCCCAGAGCAGGCCCAGCCCCTCGCCGATGTCCGGGTTGCGGCGCGGGTCTTCCCCGCGCTGTTCCAGGGCATGGGCACGCGCAAAGACACGCTCCCAGTGGTAAGTGGACGGCACGTTGATTTTAAACAGGCGATCCCAGAATGGCATTAATACGGCTCCGCGCGGCGTTGCGCAGCAGGCGGGGCAGGACGCGGCCTCTCTTCCCGTGTCACCGGTTTGACAGTTTCAGTGGCCTCATTGTTCCCATCCGCAGGGCAGGGTACTGGCCTTCTGCCAGACCGTCGCCTTGAGGCCGGCGTTTCAGTGGCCTCATTGCTCCCATCCGCAGGCCAGGGGCTCTAGTCCTTCACCTCTAACCCCCTGGAACCTGGAGTTCTCGCGGCCTCATTGTTTCCATCCACAGGGAAGGGGCCTGGCTGCGGCTCCGGCATAGATCGGGAATGCGCGCCGGATTGACTCTCCGACTCGGCAGGGCGCAACAGCTCCTCCGGGACCGTCTCCGGCCTCTCGCGGGCGGGCCGCAGCAGGGTATCGGCATGCGGCGTGGAGGCTTGCGCCGCGCGCACCAGCGTGACCTCCTCATGTCCCTGCGCCTGCTTCATCAGCCGCTGAATGGCCTTGCGCGCGACCGGACGCAGCGGATGGTCCTCGTCGCGGGCGATCCCTTGCAGCACGGGCAGGGCCCTCAGGTCGCCGAGGCTGCCCAGCTTGAGCAGAATAGGTCGGGCGATCTGATCCTGAAACTCGCCGGTCTGGTAGGGCAGGGCGTGCATCAGGAAGGGAACGGCTTCCGGGTTGCTCATGTAATGAATGGCAGCGGCCAGCAGCTCACGTTGATCGCGTCGCCCGTGGCTCAGTTGTTTCCAGAAGCGCTCCAGGCGCTCCGGCGGCAGCGCGGCCAGCGCCAGCATGATCGCCATGCGCAGGCTGCCCATCAGATCATACGTTCCACGGTCGCAATAATATAGCAGACTCAGCAGGTGCGCCTCCCCCTCGTAAAGCCCCAGCCGCCCGACGGCCTCGCAGGTATCTACAGCGACATCCAGGGAAACGGACACCCAGACTCCCAACGAGGCCACCATCCGTTCCAGCAGCGCGAACAGGGCCTCATTGACGGCAGCGCGCCGCTGTTCCGGGGTCTCCGGCATCTGCCGATAGCCGAGGGCGAGGAGCTTGCGTCGGAAGATGTTGGGGAACGACCGCCACTCCAGCGGATGCAGCCCATACGGCAGGTAGATGCGCGTGGTCAGCGTACAGAGCGCGCGGTAGCGCAGCCAGGGCTTGCGGCTCCAGAGGAAAGGCAACAACTGCCGGACGGCCCGGTCGCGCGCCTCCGAAGGGATCGGGGCGTTGAGCAAGCGCGCTATCTGCATCAGTGATAGGCTTTCTTCGACTGCCTTCGCCTGAGCCACAGGAGTCTGCATTTTCTCACTCCAGCCGGCTGAAGCGGTCGGTAAGATCGCCGGTCAGTGTATCCTGCGCGAACTTCTGCGCATAGCCCAGGTAGCGCCGGGCTTCGCCGTGTTCGGGGTCACGCGCCAGCACCTTCTTAAACTGGAAAACGGCCTCATGATACCGCTTCTGGTTGTAGAACGCGATTCCCTGCATGAACTCGTGCGCCACCTGCGCGCGGGCCAATTTCTCGTCGATTTCCGGGGTGGGCGCCAGAGATTGCGCCCGTTCCAGCGCGGCGACTCCTCCCTCCAGGTCGCCCTCGGCCAGCAGGCGCTCGGCCTCAGCGGCTGCCTCCTGGGCGCGCTCTTGCCGCAAAGCGCCCAGTTCCCGACGCGCCTCGACCCGTAGCGGCGCATCGGCAATGGCCTGCAATAGCGCAGCTTCGGCGGCCTCTCCCTCTCCGGCAGCCGCGTGGCTGCGCGCCGTCTCTAGCAGGCGCTCGGCCCGCCGCAGACGCGCCGCCTCCAGCCGGGAAACGACGGAAGACTCCTGCGGTTCCAGGCGCAGCGCCGATTCCAGCGCGGCTACGGCGGCATCCAGGTCCCCCGCCTCCATCTGCGCCTCTGCCGCCGCCAGCACCGCCGAAAGCCACTCCTGCCGCCGCGCGATCAGCGCCTCGCACAGCGCGCAATCCGCCGGGTTGGCCTCCAGTGCAGCGCGCAGCGTCCTCACCGCGCCCTCCAGGTCGCCCGCCTCCGCCTGTTCCCCGGACCGGGCCAGCGCGGTCGCGCCCGGCAATCCGGCCCCGCCGACGACGCCCTGCGCCTCGCCCGGCACCACCTCATACACCGCCAGCGTGCCGTCCCGCGCGCTCGCCGCCAGATACAGGCCGTTGGCCGAAACCGACAGGCCGACCAGCCGCTTCTCCGCTGCATACTCCCAGCCGACCTGTCCCTCCCCGACCAGGCAGAGGAGGCGCGGCGTCCCTCCTCCCTCTGCGGGACAGCACAGCACCGCGCAGAGCGTTCCCTCGCCGGAGAGCGCCAGCGCGGCGATCTCGCCGGTTACGCGCACCTCCCAGCGCCGCGCCCCCTCCGCATCAATCAGGCCAACCGCCCCGCCCGCCGTGCCGTAGGCGACCGCGCTGCCGTCGGCGGAACAGGCCAGCGCCCGCACGGCCTCCTCCTGCATGAACCGCCAGATATCCTGCATCGCGGCGTCCATCCGCCAGATCGTCCCATCCTCCGCGCCGGCGACGATCTGTCGGCCATCCCGGCTGATGGTGACCGCCGATAAGGCCGAGTCCATGTCCCGCGTCCAGAGGACACGCCCCCCGATCTCGCCGTAAGCCAGCATGTAGCTTGCGCCCGCGATATCCGAGAAGCCGACCGCCAGGCGCTGCCCGTCGGCGCTCAGGGCCGCGTCCACATAGGAGATGCGGCGCTCGCCCAGGAAACGGCTCTTGCTTCCGGCCCGAAACAGATAGATGTCGTCGGCGGTCATGCCCAGGAAATCGTCGGCATAGGGCGTGGCCTCCAGCTTGAGCAGCGTTTCGACGGAGAAGCCGGCCCGGACTTCGGCGCTGCCGTCCGGGCGCAGGTGCGTCAGGTCGTAGGCGCGGGCCTCCAGCGGGCGGGGCACGGCCAGAACCACCGTGCCGTCATCGGCCAGGCCAAAGCGCGCCACCGGGTACGTCCCCCGGTAACGCCGCTCCCAGATCATATTGACGGTACGCAGGGCTTTCATTGTGGCTCCCTATTTCACCAATCCGCCCCGGCGCAGGTACTTCAACACCAGGTCCTCGACGGGCAGGGCCGTGGAGGCGCGCAGGTAGTCAATGCCGTAGCGGTGGCAGAACGTTTCGATCTCGGCGCAGAAGGCGTCAAAGGTCTGCTGATAGCGCGTCAGGAGTTGTGGATTGACGCTCATCTCTTTGCTTTCCCCCGTCTCGCTATCTATGATGCGCAGGTCGCCGCGCAGCGTCGGATGGATCTCCTCTTCCGAGAGGATATGCAGCACCGCCACTTGAAAGCCGCGCGCCAGCAGCGCCTTCAGCCCCTCCTGCCAGTTGGGATCGAAGAAATCCGAGAAGACGATAGCCACGCCCTTGTACCGCACAGAGGCGGCAAAGCGGTGCAGCGCCGTGGCGAAGGAGGTCGTGCCTCCGGCTTTTAGCTGTTCCAGGTAGGCGAAGAACGGCAGCACGCCTGCCTTGCCGCGCTGCGTGGGAAGCGGCTTGCCCAGCGCGGCGGCATACGGCTGGACGCTCACGCGGTCGTAGTTGGAAAGGCCGATGTAGCCGAGCGCCGCCGCCAGTTGGATGGCATAGTGCAGCTTTTTCGGGTCGCCGAAGTCCATGCTGCGGCTGGTATCCGGCAGCAGTGCCAGGAAGAGGTCTTCCTCCTCCACAAACAGCTTGAGGAACATCTTCTCCAGGCGCGCGGCGGTGTTCCAGTCCACGTAGCGCAGGTCGTCGCCGAGGGCGTATTCGCGGTAGTCGGCGAACTCCACGCTGGTTCCCCGCTTCACGGAGCGCTTTTCGCCCTTCATCTGGCCGGCAAAAGGCCGCTTGGTCGCCAGGGAAAGCCGCTCCAGCTTCTTTAAGAACGTCGCATCTAAGATCGTGCCCGTGGCAGGCATTGCGTTCAGAACCTTTCTAAAACCCGGCAGGCTAAACCCTGCCGGAATAGAGGTGAGGGCTTTATCCGCCCACCGCCACCCAGCGGCGCTCGGCGCTCGCCCGAAGCACGGCGTCAATGACCTGCTGTGACCGCCAGCCGTCCTCCAGGTCGGGCGAGATGGCGCGCTGCCCGGTGCGGATGGCCTCGATCCAGCGATAGGTCGTGTTCGTGGCATCCAGGCGTCCGGGACGGAAGTAGTCCTCGTTCTCCTCCGGCATCTGGCCGGGCTGAACGGTGCCTTCTACCGGGATCGTCTCCCAGTGGGGCGCTCCCACCTTCAGGCCGCGCAGGAGGGTTCCGGCGAAGGTCGCCGTCCAGTGCAGCCGTCCCTCGGTGCCGTAGACCTCGATCTCCTGGCGCTGCCGCAGCGCGCCCTGATAGGCCACCCAGCTTGTATGGAACACGCCCTGCATGCCGCTGGCAAACTCGGCCAGGAACGCGCAGGCGTCGTCGTTGCGGGGGCCGACGCGCGGATCTTCCGTCGGCACCGGCGTCGGCTGCCTGTCGGCGTTCTGGTCCCAGAGAACGGTCAGGGAACTGGCGCAGACGGCCTGGAACTCATCGCCGCTGGCAAAGCGCGCCAGATCGATCAGGTGCGAGCCAAGATCACCCAGGATGCCCGCGCCGCTGCGCTCCCGCAGCCCGCGCCAGCCGGGGGGCCGTCCCAGCCCGAATCCGCCATGATAGAGGCCGTGCATGTGCAGCGGCGTGCCGACATAGCCCTCCGCGACCAGCCGCCGCAGCGCCTGCACCGCGGGGTTGCCGCGATAGGGAAAGTTGGTCATGCCGATCAGCCCTTTGGCCTGGGCGGTCTCCATCATCTCCCGCGCCTGCGCAGCATTCAGCGCCACCGGCTTTTCGCAGGTGACATGCAGGCCGCGCCGCAGCGCCGCCATCGTCGCCGGGTAGTGCAGGTCGTTGGGCGTGCAGACGATGACGCCATCGAGCGGCGCGCGGTCCAGCATCTGTTCCATATCCGTATACGGCTCAGCCGCCGCGCCGTATTTCGCCTTCACCTCCGCCGCGCCGCGCGGCCTCTCGCCGCAGACCCCCGTGATAATGGCGTTCGGGTGGTTCTGAATGGCGGGCAGATGCCAATAGTCCACCCACCAGCTTGGCCCAATAATCCCAACGCGCACCTTCCCAGCCTCGTTCACCCTTACGTCCTCCTCATTCCCTGTCAGAATCCTCTCAAGGCACACCGCCTGCCCCTCAATCCACCGGCACCGTCCAGAGCGCGTTATCGTAGAGGAAACTCAAGCGCTTACCGTCAGGCAGCCAGCGCAGCTTGACCGGAAAGGGAGATCGAATGGAACGGTCTCCTGTTAGCCTTGTTAGATTCTTCACCTGGCCGATTTTACGCCTCGCTTCTCCCCTCAGATCGCTCGTCCAGATTTCACAGGTGGCACGCTCCAGGTCATCAGGCATGAGTCTCCAGGCTAATCGGTCGCCCTGACGCGACAGCGCCATGTCCCATACGCGCATAGACTGCGGCCAGGAAATCGAATAGTCGCGGACAGACGCCGATTCGCCGTCCAAGCTGGCCTCGTAAAAATCCACTTGCGGCTTAACCTTCCTCGTTGTTCTATCCGCGAAGTCTTGTTTGTAGAGAAGTACATGGTTGTCGTGGGTAATTCCCAGCGGGAGACCGTCCGGCAGCCCGGTAAATTGCACGGTCTGATTAGCCCTTGGGGCTTCCAGGTCATGGAAGATGGCGCGTGGGATAGTAAAGGCATCGTTATGGTAGTCTTCAACACATTCCACCCAATGCCGGCTATCGAACATCCATAACGCAAAACCAGGAACGGTCTTTCCGGCGCGCGGCCATTCGACCTTGTCGGCGGCGTCAAGCCTGGCAGCAATCCATTTTTGATTCTGGCTTAACCAGACGAGCCACTTTCCATCCGGCGATAGAGCGCATTTGGGAGGCAGGTAATGGGTCTCGTGGCGATTTGGGTCGTCTGCAAAGCGGACATGCATAATTTTCGCCGTCAACAAAGCACTGAATCGGGCGTTGAAGGCTTCTGGCAGGGTCTTCCTTCCGCTGCCTGCGTCTACCAGCAGAGCCTGGAAGTAGAGACTTTCCGGCACATGCTGAAGGAAAAGCGCCTGCTGGTCCGATGCCCAGAAGTAGGTTTCTTCCAACTCGTTCTCGGTATCCGCTGCCCAGACGGCCCCTTCTAGCGGCGGTTTCTTCGGCTGCCTCGTCTCTTCAGGAGGGCGCTTGTCGGGAGAAGCCTGCGCGTCTAGCTGCTGCGGCTGTGCGTGCGTCCTGCCGGAACGGAACGCAAGCCATCCGGCGCTCAACAGGCCCAGGAAACTGCGACGGTTGATAGCTTTCATCTGTATCCTCTTTATCCTGCTTGCCTTAACCGCCACTACGAAGAGAGCAAAACGCGGACTACAGCGTCACCTACAGGCGAAGGTATGGCCGTCTCGCGCCAGGGACACCTCGCCGCGCAGGCCGGTTTCCCCGGCTCCCTGCCGAATGAGGGCCAGAATGTCGGCGTCGGGAACGCCGTTCCACTTGGGATGGAAGTGCGTCACCACCGTATGCCGGACGGCCCGTCCTGCCAGAAACCGACCCAGCTCCACCGGGTCTACATGGGCCAGCTCGGCGATCAGCAGGTCGCACGGCTCAACGAACGGCTCCATCTCGTCCGAGCCTTTCGGCCCGTGCAGGTTGCCGGAGTAGATCACGCGATGCCCGTTCTGCGCGAAGACGGCGCTATAGCTCTCAAACGTACAGGGGCGCGGCGGCGCGTCCATCTGGCCGACGCGCTCCCGAAACCAGGCCAGGTGCGCGTTCGGATAGACCTCCAGCGCGATCCCGCCCGGCAGCGCGATTCTCTGCCCGACGCACTCCGCCAGGGAAACCCAGCGTATCGGAAAGCCCAGCAATTGCGGGAACAGATAGCTGGCGTCGAGATAGGCCCTGAGCGGAGCGATCCCCTCCTCTGGGGCCAGCACCACCAGATCATCGGCCTTGTTCAGATGCATGCAGGTCTTGACGACTTGCGCGAAGCCGCCGTGATGGTCGGCGTGCATGTGCGAGATGAAGATACCTCGCAGATTGCGGTGGTCGAAGCCGTGCCGCATCAGCAGCGAGCTTGCGCCGTCGCCGGAATCCAGAATAAAAAAGGAATCGGCCTCGTCCTCCGGCGTCAGCACAATCGTCTGTCCGAACCGGTCGCTCGCCGGTAGCCCCGAAGCCGTCCCTAAGAGTGTTGCCTTCATTAGTTGACTTAAAATCCTCCTGTGCTGGTGCTCACGTCCCCGGCGTGAGCGCAAACTCTTTCAGCATCCGGGAAATCCGGGCGCGCATTTCCGTTACGTTCTCGTTCATGTAATCCGCCACGAGGCGGCCTGCGGCCTCTTCGCGGCCCGCGTCTATCAGACGACGGCCCTCCGCCGCCACATCATACGCCGACCTCAGCAGACGCCCCTGCATCTCCGCCCACTCCTGCCGCACCGTGCCCACGCGCTCCTCCGGCCTGGCCCGCACGGCCCGACTCAGGCGGCGGAACTGCCACCAGGGACTCTCCGCATCGGGTTCCGCGCCGCCGACAGAGAGGATGGGCGGCAGGTCTCCCTCCAGGAAAATGGGCAGGAACACGCCCAGGCAGGGCGAGTAGAAGCTGCACCAATAGACCGGCAGCCGGGAGCCGTCCGCGCACAGGTCGGCGACCAGACTTGCGGCGGTATTGGTGCCCGTCTTTTCATCGTCATAGTGGATGCAGATGCCTCCGGGAGCGCCAAGCTGCGTCTGGAACGGCTCGGTGGGTTTCGTGCCCGTCGCGTGATCGCTCAACAAGGCCATCATCGTCGCGGCGTCAATCGCGCCTTCCTTCTGCGCCAGCACCGCGCAAGAGCGCGCTCGTCTCCGCGCTCCGCTGCCCAACAGGGCAAGTTCCTGAATTTCCTCCCTGATTTCGTCCACCGCCCGAAGAACCCCGTGTCTGCGCACTTCGTTAACCAACAAGTCAAGGGCCTGGGCCACCCCGTCCCAACGGAAGCCCTCCTCGCTGAACGTCGCGGCAAAATGCAGACGTCCCTGCTCCGGCTGCCGCCAGCCCCGCGCGGCGGCGACCTGCTCCGCCTCCGGCGAAAGCCTGTCCCAATCGGTTCCCAGCGAGTAGACGTTGCTGATGCCGACGGTTTCCTCCACCCGCTTGACCGCCCACTGATGCCCCGCAGTCTCGATCACATACGCCTCATGCGGGTCGGCGACGAGATAGCCGTTGTCGTACTTGCCATCCAATGGGGCGTCTTTAAAGGCGCCCTGCCCATAGCGCGTGATGAGGTCGGTCATCACCTCGACCGCCTCCGCCGCCGTGCGCGCCCGCTCCAGGCCCAGCCGCACCAGCTCCATGCCGATCAGCTTCGGCTCATCAAAGGAGAACCGGGAGTGCAGCCCCTCATTGCCGATGGCGACCTGGTGCTCATTGAAGCCGTGCTCATAGCCCCAGCACCAGCAGGGACGCGAACCGATATGGCGATAGGTCGTGCTGACCTCCGGCAACTCGACAAACTGGCACTGCGTCAGTGTGCCCGGAGGATGCGCGCGCCGCTTGTGCAGCACCAGCGGCTGGCACTCGTTGGCGGGCCGGTCGCTGTTTTTGGCGAAGAGAGTCTGGCCGTTGGCCGTCGCGTTTCCCAGCGCGACCATCGTGTCGCAGCTTTTCAGCATGGCGTTTCCTCCGTTTCGGCGGTGGCAGGCGCCTACCTGTCACCCAATCCCAGTGACCCTCTGTTTATTTCGCGCCGCGCCCGCCTGTTTTGCCTTTATTGGCGGAACATTTCCAGGCGGTTCCCGTCTGGCGGGAGGGACGGACTATTAATCTGCTTCCAGGCAAAAAACGGTATACGTCCTTGCATCTATTTCGGGTATACTACTTACTACTTAACGTGTCCTGTTCCTTGTAATTGGCAGTGACCCCGCGCCGCACATAATCCCTTGAGGCCATTACGGTATCCTTTTATTGACTCGGCGGCGCTTTTCCTGCCTGCCTGAACTCCCTGATTCTCGGACAGGGATATTCGGATGTATGCCGCAGGAACCATCCCGGCAAGCACGGACACCCTACGTGACAGCGACCTGGTTGACGTAGACCGGGCCAGAACGGAGAGGCACCACGGCTATGGCACTGCTTGAAACGCTTCCCGAACCCGTTGAAAACAGCCTGCGCGAACTGCGCGAACGAACCCAGACCCAACCGGCCAACGGCCACACCGACACTCCACTCACCTCCACCGACAACAACCCCACCGCTCTCCCACAGCCTGCCGAGGCCGTCGTCGCCATGCGGGACGGCGGGCCTGTCCCGGACGGGCAGACTGACGCGGAGGAGACAGAGGGCACAGTCCTGAATATCGCCGAGAAGCCCATCGCCTTTGCGACCGACATCAACGCGGAAGGCGTCTTCGGCCCAGAGTGGCTGGTCGTGGACCAGGAGCAGGTCTACGTCTTCAGCCCCAACGGAGGCGAGCGCGCCCATCTGCGCCTGGCCGTGCCCGTCGAGCGCATCAAAGAGGCCAAAGCCGAGGTCCACGTCGGCAACGGCCTGCTGGAAGTGCGCACCGACACCGAGACCATCCCGCTGGTGCGCTTTTCCCACGCCACTATCGCAGAGGCCAACGCGGTCGCGCGCCAGCTTAACGCCCTGGCGAAGGGCCAGCCGCCCAAACAGGAGCAGATCGAGGAAAAGAAGAAGCACTGTCCCCGCTGCAAGCGCGTGCTGCCGGAGGATAGCGAGGTCTGCCCGGCCTGCGTCAACAAGCGCGCGGTCATGCTGCGGCTGTTCCAGTTCCTCGCGCCGTTCAAAGTTCCGGCGGCGGGCAGCGTGATTATCATGCTCTGCCTGACCGCCATCGAGCTCGCCCCGCCCTATATCGGCGGGCGCATCGTGGACCTGCTGACCAATCCGCGCCTGAACCCGACGCACTCCATGACGCCGCTGTTTACCCTGGTGGTCATGCTGGCTGGTCTGCGCCTGCTGGCCGCCGTGTTCCAGTACATGCAGCGGCGCCTGAACGCCTTCCTCGGCGCGCGCGTGCTGATGGACATCCGCGTCTGCCTCTACAATAAGTTCACTCAGCTTTCGCTCGGCTACTACGACAAGCGCAGCATCGGCTCGGTCATGTCCCGCATCACCAACGACTCCGACCAACTCTGGGACTTCCTGACCGACGGCATCCCCTGGTTTGTCACCAACACCCTCACCCTCGTCGGCATCGGCGTCGTCCTGTTCCGAATGAACTGGGAGTTGGCGCTGCTGCTGCTGACGCCCGCCCCGTTCATCTTTGCCCTGACCAAATGGTTCATGCCGCGCGCGCACAAGAAGTGGCGTCACGTCTGGCACCGCATCAGCAAGATGTACTCCGCGCTCGGCAGCACGCTCAACGGTATGCGCGTCGTCAAGGCCTTCGCGCAGGAGAGGCGCGAGAATACCAACTTCCGCAACAGCAACCGCCAGGTCTTTGAAGCCAGCTATTCCGCCAATGCCATGTGGGCCACCTACTGGCCGCTGATGAACATTCTGATGAGCCTGGGCTACTACATCATCTGGCTCTATGGCGGCTACAAAGTGATGCATCGAGTGGAAGGGATGACCATCGGCACCCTGACTGCCTTCATCGGCTACCTGGGCCAGTTCTACACACCCTTCATGAACTTCAGCCGCGTGATGGACTGGTCTACCCGCTCGATGACGGCGGCGGAGCGCGTCTTCGAGGTGCTGGACACGGAGCCGGACATCAAGGAGTCGAGCAAGGCCGTGCCCATGCCGCAGATGCAGGGCGCGGTCGAGTTTGAGGATGTCTCTTTCACCTACGATAAGGCCCGGCGCGTTCTGGAGGATTTCAACCTCAAGGTCGAACCGGGCGAAATGATCGGCCTGGTAGGCCATAGCGGCGCGGGCAAGTCCACCATCATCAATCTGCTGGCCCGCTTCTACGACGTGACCGAAGGCTGCATTAAGGTAGACGGCGTGGACATCCGCAAGATCAAGCAGGACGACTTCCGCCGTCAGCTTGGCATCGTCCTGCAGGAGCCGTTCCTCTTCCCCGGCACCATCCGGGACAATATCGCCTACGCCAAGCCAGATGCCACCATTGAGGAGATCATGCGGGCGGCCAAAGCCGCCAACTGCCATGAGTTCATCATGAAGTTCCCGGACGGCTACGATGCTCAGGTCGGGGATCGAGGCCAGCGGCTCTCCGGCGGCGAGCGCCAGCGTATCTCCATCGCGCGCGCCATCCTCCACGATCCCAAAATCCTCATCCTCGACGAGGCTACCGCCAGCGTGGATACCGAAACGGAGAAGCAGATCCAGGAGGCCATCGCGCGCCTCGTCGAAGGGCGCACCACCTTCGCCATCGCCCACCGCCTCAGCACCCTGCGCCATGCCAGCCGCCTGGTCGTGATGAAGGAGGGCAAGATGGTCGAGTGCGGCACCCACGATGAACTGATGGAGCAGGATGGCGTCTACGCCAACCTGGTCAAAATCCAGAACGAGGTCAACAAAATCCGCGCCGTATAAGGCCGCGGCCGGAACTGCTTGTACCTAAGGTTTCTGAACAACGGCAGACACTCATATGTCTATGTGGATAACTTTGTAGGAGGTGGGAATAATGTCTCACCCACGATTTAGCAATGAAGAGATCCAAAAGCGCGCAGAAGAACTCTATGACCAGAACATCCGCGCCAAAGTCGAAACAGACGAGAACATCGGGAAAATCCTGGTCATAGACATCGAAACGGGCGAATATGAGATGGATGCCGATGAGATCGCCGCGAGCCGCCGCGCTATGGCAAAGCATCCAGGCCACGCCCTCTATATGATGCGGATCGGCTACGACGCCGTTCACACGTTCGGCGGACGGTTGGAACCAACCAAACGATGATAACCGGTATCGTTACCAAGCGTCGGCCTGTCCTTCGGCTTACTTTACGGAATCCGAGTGGACAAGAAAGCGAGATAGAAGCCGTTCTCGATACAGGTTTTACTGGCTTCCCTACCTAACGGTAATCCCTCCCAACGGTGTGGACGTATCTCCTCAGCAGCAGGCTGCGTGAGATTGATCCACACGGCTGGGAGTGTCTACCTACCTAACCGCCTGCAATAGTATCGGCTCTCTCGCTGCCTTTTGCGCATCCAATGCCAGCGGCCCTCGCCGATGGCAGCCGCATCCTGCTTGATGTTTATAGAGCAGTGGTACTCTGGGATGGCTCAGAACGAGACATAGATGTGCTTGCGATGGGCAGCGAACCGCTCATAGGAATGTCTCTGCTGGATGGCTCTGATGTCCGGCTACAAGTTACCGATGGCGGCCTGGTCACTAGGTAATCCCTCCCAACCGTGTTGACGCTTCTCATGGAGCGCACGCTTTTGAGATGTATCCACACGATTGGGGGTGTCTACCGGTCACTATAGAACCTCTGTAAATGCCGTCCCTCCTTTGATTGTTTCACTGTCCCAGCGCTATCCTGCCGCGTCCTGGGACATCCTGAAGAGTATAAACGAGCATCAACAATGGAAAGAAACGGAAACAAGAACGGCGACCACCAGGCGGAGAAGTCTGTCGTGTCCGAAATCCCGCCGCCTCTGCCGACGGACCCGGCCACCTTTGAACTGCGCATTTTCGACCCCAAACGCATCCGTCTCTTCCGGGTCGCGGGCGTCACCCGCCTGACCTGGGAGAACGAGCGGTCGTGGACGAAGGTTTCCGTGGCGCGCGCCTTCCCTCTTTCCGACCCGGACCACTACATGGGCTTTCTGGATGGGGCGGGCAAGGATATCGGCCTGATCGTGGACCCCGGCCAGCTCGACCCGGACTCCCGCCGCGTGATGGAAGAGGAACTGGACAAGCGCTACTTCGTGCCGGTGGTGGAGCGCGTGCTCAGCGTCAAGGAGGAGTTCGGCACCGTCTACTGGCGCGTCGAAACCGACCGTGGCGAGAAGGAACTCATCGTCCGCAATATGCGCGATAACATTCAGGAGCTTTCCGCCTCGCGCATCATCCTTACCGACGTGGATGGCAACCGCTTTGAGTTTCCCGACATCAACAAGCTCGACTCCCGCAGTCTGGGCATCATCATGCGCAACCTCTGACCTATTCTCCCAGAACGGCAGCGCGCCGCCGAAAAGGGCGGCGCGCTCTCGAATAACCGGCGGAAACAGAAGCCAGACGAGGAGATCATCGCACTACGATAACGGGCTTGTCGCCAGCGTGGTCGTCTCCGGTTCCGGCACATCCGAATAGGGCGATTCGGCTACGTCTTCCGCCTGGCGCAACATCTCCAGCGCCAGCAGCGCCTTCGGCACGCCCACATGGCCGGAGACCTTCTCCAATGCCTCCTCTGTCGCCTCCGCCTCCAGCGCCTCCACATCCTCTACATGCAGGCTGGCCGGGATATGGAATTTGTAAATCAGCCACAGCGCCCAGCGCAGGTAGTCCGCTTGCGTCAGCGCGGTCCGATCCGGCAGGGCCTCCCACTCTTCATCCAGCTTCGCCAGGAACCGCTCCTTGACCATTTCCGCTGTATCTTCCGTCTGCCCGATCCCGCAGGTCAACTCGTTCTGCACGCCCTGGACGCCCGGCACGCTCTGCGCGATCTGGGCCGCCACCTCGCACTGTTGCGGATCATCCACATCCCCGGTCAGGGTGATGATGCCGTTGTTGGCCGTAACGCCGATATCCAGGACGCCCACGCGCGGATCGCGCGCCAGGGCCATATTGACCTTCGCCTTCAATACAAGGTCCGAAAGCGCCATGGATGCCTCCCTCTGGATTGCACGCTTGCTGTGATGAGAAATAACCCTGCCGAAAGCAGCGGCAGGGACGCTCACAGATAAGACGCGGCGGCGGCGGGCATTGTTCCGACATCAGGAGGGAGGCATTTTCCCTAATTTAAAAACTGTTAAGTATTCTGCGTTGTCAAACGCCTTGTAGGAGTGGCTCTCCCGACGATTTGGTGACGCTGAAACCGTCGGCAAGGTGAACCAGTAAAGCAGAGCATGACACCTCCTACTCTGCTTCCCGCCGGCGGAGGCTT
>Ga0070741_10001630_pt1 | contig 66403 bp, 65 predicted proteins | sample Coa_R1_4_FD_66440 | JGI IMG/M metagenome (GOLD analysis project Ga0070741, IMG submission 66440) | Surface soil microbial communities from Centralia Pennsylvania, which are recovering from an underground coalmine fire - Coalmine... | ecosystem: Environmental > Terrestrial > Soil > Unclassified ...
GAGCAGCCAATCTTCACGCAGGAGCGTAATATGCGCCGCTTCGACAGCGATGGCAGTGCCCGCGACGCCCATCGCAATGCCAACATCGGCTTGCGCCAATGCGGGCGCGTCGTTGACACCATCGCCGACCATGACGACGCGCTTGCCTTGCGCCTGGAGTTCGCGCACGATACGAATTTTGTCCTCTGGCAAAAGATTGGCGCGGAACGCGATGCCGAGCGATTGGGCTAATGTTGACGCCGCGCCTTGATTGTCGCCCGTCAAGAGTTCGATATAGTTGATGCCCAACGCGCGGAGCTGGTTCAACGCTTCGGGCACTTGAGCGCGGAGTGTATCGGACGCGGCGAGAATCCCGACAGGTTGATTTTCGCGTTTTACAGTGAATACGGTCTTGCCTTGTGCCTCTAATGCGGCGGCTTGTGCGGTAACGGTTGCGTCGTTCAGGCTGCGCGCGTTCGTAATTTCTATTCGTTGTCCCTGCACGCGCGCGGAGACGCCGAATCCGGGCAGAGCTTGAAATTCTTCCACGGGGTGGAGTGGCACATTTTTCGCACTCGCGGCTGCGCGCACAGCTTGCGCGAGGGGATGTTCGGAATCGCGTTCGACGGATGCGGCAAGCGACAACAATTCATTTTCGTTCAAGCCGTTCAACGCAATTACGTCCGTCACTTGCGGCTCGCCCAAGGTTAATGTCCCCGTCTTGTCCAAGAGCAAAGTATCGGCGCGGGCGAGTATTTCGAGCCATTTTCCACCTTTGACCAAAATGCCGCGCCGCGCTGCCGCGCCAATCGAAGCCAACATCGCAATTGGTGTAGCTAATGCAATGGAACAGGAACAGGCGATGACGAGAACCGCTGCGGTTGCTAATGGGTCGCGGCGTACGAGAAAGGTAAGCGTGGCAAAGGCGAGAACAATTGGTAAATAGTACGCGCTGAAACGATCCGCCATGCGCTGCACGTCCCCACGATTCGCTTCGGCTTGTTCGACCAACTGGATGACGTGTCCGTAGGTTGTGTCTTGACCAATCTGCGCGGCGCGGATGCGGATGCTGCCGAGCTGGGCGAGCGTCGCGGCATAGACGAATGAGCCTGTGCTGACTTCAACGGGCATCGCTTCACCGGTAATCGTCGCCTGATTCACCGTTGCCTGACCCGCAACAACCACGCCATCCACCGGAATTTTTTCGCCGGGTCGCACGACGATAATTTCACCGACGTGGACTTGCTCGATAGGCAATTCGATTTCTGCTTCGTCGCGTTCGACGCGGGCGGTCTGGGGCGCGAGGGCTTGTAAATCGCGGAGCGCGCCGCGGGCGCGTTCGGTGGTAAAGCGTTCGACATATTCGCCGACGTAGATGAAAAAGAGGACAATAAGCGCGGTAAGCCACTGCCCTACCGCCAATGCGGCGAGGACGCCCAGCGACATGAGCGTATGCGAAAGGATTTGTTTATGCAACGCGGCGCGGATTACTTTGCGAAATACCGACGCGCCCGCGAGCAGAACGAGAATTGCGCCGATGACAAATGGGACGCGTGAGGTAATTGCTTCCATCCAGCCGAGCCATTCGCCTGCGAGGACGATGAGCAAGACAGCGCCAAAGATAGCGAGGAGGAGGATGCCGAGATGTTTTGAGAATTCGACCGCTGAAGGTGGACGAACGACGGAGGACGAAGGAGGAGAGCCAGAATCAATTAGTTTCTCCGTCGTCCGTCCACTGTCCTCTGTCGGTACAACATAGCCTGCGCCCGCGACTGCTTCCCGAATCATCGGCATGGTGACGCGGGCGGGGTCGAGCGTGATGATGGCTTTTTCGGAGGCGAGCAGGACATCTACCTTTTCGACGCCAGAGAGCGCGGCAATTGCCTGTTGGACGTGCTGCGTACATTCTGCACAGTCCATGCCTGCAATGGGGACTTGAAGGGTTTGCATTGTCATTATTACCTCATCGTCGCATTACGAGACTGGGCACATCTGCTCTGTGATCTGTGCCTGATATGCGCGCTCTGAGTCTGTCCACCATGTTTTGATATAAGCCAAGATTGCGTTGACATCATCCCGTGACAGCTTACCTTGGAAAGCGGGCATCTTTGGAATGTTTTTGCCTTGCCCCATCATCTGTTCCATCATAGGGCCCATTTCGCCAGGGCCATTTAATACAATTGCCGTCAGTACACAGTCACCATGATGCCACGTATGTCCGTTTGCGTTGTGCTTGGGTGGTAAATCCATCATTGTCCCGCCCGTAGCGCCTCTATGACAACTCTGGCAATTCTGTTCGTACAACGCTTTTCCACGCGCTTGTGGAGCGTTGAGAGTCGGCGCAGGTGTAGGAGAGGGAAGGATCGTATTACATGCGCTAAGCATGACCGAAAGAATGATCAACACTCCAACGCCGATTGAGATTAGCTGATTCCGAGCGCGCTTTTGATTTCGCGGAAAAGCTCGGGCGGAGGAACGTACATCAAGCCCCCATTTGGGGGAGCGCCATAATCTCTGATCCATTTAACCTTCCCATCTACCCCTACTAACACGAACGTATGCCCGGGTTCGCCTGTAGGCATCGCCCACTGCAAAACGCTATATGCCCGTGAAACGGAACGGTCTTGATCCGAAAGCAACGGCGTCGTCACTTGATATTGCTGCGCGGCGTTCCTGAGATCATTCAGCGGGTCGCTACCAATGTTGACCAGTGCCACATCCAGCGTGTGAAACGATGCATCCTTTTGCAGATCCACGATCTGCTGCATACAGGGTCCTCAACCAGCCGTCATGCTGAAATAGAGCAGCACGGGTTTTTTGCCGACGTAATCCGACAGTGAAACATTGCCCCCAAGCGCATTTGGCAACGTGAAGGCGGGCGCAGTGTCGCCAACGCGGAGCGTAACTGGCTGCGCGGTTTGCGCGCACGCAGTCAGCAATAGAACAGAGCCAATGAAGAATACTGCGACTGCCAATTTTCTGATGGAAACAGGTCTCATTTTTCGTTCCTCAAGCGTTTCAACGGTCTGTATCGGCATTTCATTGTGTTATCGGTATTACGCGTCGCGTCACACGCATTTTGCGTTTGGGTTTTTCATACCGCGCGCATTCATAGACACCGCGCGCCACTTCGAGCAATAGTTCGTCTGCTAATTTGAGCAACTGACCCACACGTTTGTCGCTCAAGGTGTAATAAACAAAGCGTCCATCTTGTTCTGCCGTGACCAAGCCGCAATCCCGCAGGCAGCCTAAATGATTGGATACGTTCGATTGGGTCAAACCCGTTTCGCGCACGATTTCGCCGACGGTCATTGCCCCTTCGCGCAGTGCTTCGAGAATCGCTAGACGCGAGGTATCCGAAAAGCCACGAAAGAGCTTGGCGGTGAGTTCGACTTTATCCGATTTTGCAGTGAGTAACATAATTCAAATCCTTGTATCATCGTATCAACATTTGATGATATGTTAGCCCAAAAGGAAAGTGGGGTCAAGAGCGCAAGGGATTCCCGTTTGGGACAGAGGCGGACGAATATTGGGATGGGCGATGTATTTCATCGCATACATCGCACGTTACTACAGATGTGAGTTAGCGGACGGGTTCAGGTCCGGCGACGCGGAGGAGCAGCGTGGGCGCGTGGGCGCGGCTCAAGACTTTGGGGGCGATGCTGCCTGACCAAAAAGCATCCAATCCGGCGCGCCCGTGCGTCGCCATGACAATAAGATCGGCTTCGCTTTGTTGTTCTGCCATAATGATTTGCGTTGGCACATCGCCGCGCAGGACTTGCCCACTCACGCTAATTCCGCCGGTTCCCAATTGCTCAATCTTTTTTTCCAAATACTCTTCAGCGCCGCTTTCGGCGAGGTCCAGCATGGCACGCGTGCTAGAGGGCAACAGAATTCCAGTGGCGGCGCGTTCGGGCGAAAGTGTCTGCATCGTGGGTACGACGACGACGAGATGGAGCGCGGCAGAAAAGGCGCGCGCCAAATCTACGGAAACTTCAAGTGCCGTTTCATATAATGGACTGCTGTCAAGCGGGACGAGAATGCGTGTACAAGTGTAACTTGCCTCGGGGATGGGGGTTTCGGCTTTGACTAGGAGAACGGGGATTGCGCCGCTTTGTAATACCTGTTGCGCGATGGAACCGAACAGCGCCTGTTTCAATCCGCTATGTCCATGATTCGTCAATAAAATCAAATCGGCGTTGAGTTCGCCGCCATGTTGGAAGATCGCTTTGGCGACGTCGCCAACGACAACATCCACGTGCGTGTCCACTGGGATGCCTGCGACGCGCAATTGGTCTGCGATGCGATCCAGATAGGCTTGCGCGTCGGGCGCAGTCATCAAGTGCGTGTCGCCGTGTACAGTCGCGGGGGCGGTGGGTTCAACCACATGCAACAATGTGACGGGCGCATGTAACGCGAGCGCAAAGGTGCGCGCCACAGGCAGAATGCTTTCGGCGAGATGCGAACCGTCGAGAGGGACAAGGAGGTGTTTGAACATTTCAGCCTCCGAAAAAGGTTTGATAGAGCAGATACATATTGAGCGCAATGATCAGCGTGGCTGCCGCTGCGGCAAGGATCGTCGTGATTTTGTGATTCACGAGTACGCCCATCAATTTTTGTTGCCGTGTGAACAAGACTAACGGCACAACGGCGAACGGTAAAGCAAAGGACAAGATGACTTGACTGATGACAAGCGTGCGGGTTGGATCAAGTCCAAGATAAATGACAATCAATGACGGCAGAATGGTGACGAGGCGGCGGAGCCAGACGGAAATCTTGCGATGTAAAAAGCCCTGCATAATCACCTGCCCTGCCATCGTTCCGACGGTGGACGAGGACAGCCCCGAAGCGAGCAACGAAATGGCAAAGACCGCGCTGGCAGCAGGTCCGAGCAGTGGTTCAAGCGTCTTGTACGCTTCTTCAATCGAGCCAACGCTGGACAAGCCTGCTGTGAAAAAGGTGGATGCTGCCATAATCAACATGGCGGCGTTAACGAAACCCGCGACGCCCATTGCCACCAAGACATCAATAATCTCAAAGCGGAACAAGCGTTTGAGTTGGGCGGGTTCGCGCGTGACGATGCGTCCTTGCGTGAGCGCGGAGTGTAAAAAGATAACGTGCGGCATGACCGTTGCGCCGAGAATGCCCGTTGCTAACAAGACACTTTCGGGCCCGGAGAACTGCGGGATGACGATGTGAGAGCCGATGAGACCCCAATCGGGTCGGTCGAGAATCGTTTCGATTAGATAACAGACCGCAATGATGCCGACGAACGCGGTAATAACTGCTTCCAGCGGACGAAAGCCGCGTTTTTCGAGTGAGAGAATGAGGAATGTGGCGATGGCGGTGAGAATGCCCGCGAGGAAAAGAGGAATACCAAAGAGCAAATTGAACCCGATGGCTGCGCCGAGAAATTCCGCGAGGTCGGTCGCCATTGCCATAATTTCCATGATGCCCCACATGACCCAGACGACGGGGCGCGGGAACTGATCACGGCACACTTCAGCGAGATTTCTCCCCGTAGCGATACCGAGCTTTGCCGACAACGCTTGAATGAGCATCGCCATGAGGTTACTGGCAAAGATGACCCAGATTAAGAGATAGCCGTACTGCGCGCCCGCCGAAATGTTTGTGGCAAAATTGCCGGGGTCCATATAGGCAATACAGGCGATGAACGCGGGACCGATAAACGGCAAGATGCGCGCGAGAAGATTCTTGTTGCTCTTGCCCTGAAGTACCTCCGCCGCCGCTGCCACCGTCGCGGCATCATTCGGTCGGGGAGTAGGAACGGGTTGGATAGTTTCTGCCATACTGTTTCATCCCAAAAATTAACTCAACTCATTATTACTATCTTCGCCAACGGTTTTTTCAGAACGACTAGAGTCGTTACTACGATGTGGCAAAGATATTGTTTATTTGATGAATATACCTGTTGCGTAGAGCATTAGCATTCCTGCAACGATTCCTGCAAAGATGGTTAGGGGCATGGGGCCCTTGGCGGTGTCTTTTTGGATCAATTTCGCAATTTCCCAGACGACTTCAAACACTGCGCCCGCGCCGACGGCGAGGAACAAGACGGCGAGTGGCTGCGAATTAATGAGACCGCCCGCCCACGCGCCCGCTATCGCAGGCGCGCCGCCGATCACGCCCAGCTGCACTAATTTGCGCCACGATGGATTGTCTTTGACGATTGGCGCAATGATGCCTAGACCTTCCGTGATGTTTTGAATGATGAATCCAATCACGAGGAATGCACCAAGCGCCGCCGCGCCCACGCTGTACGCCGCGCCAATCGCCAAGCCTTCGCCGAGATTGTGCAAACCGATGCCGATGGCGATCATCGTGGCGATGGTCAGCCGCTGGTCACCGTCGCTCCGTTTAACGCCGACCTGTCGCCTAGAAATCGCATCGAGCAGAACCACCGTGCCGACAATGCCGATGCCAACCAGTCCCACGCCCTGAAACGGTCCGCCCAATTCGTTCGCTTGTTCCAACGCTTCGCTCGTCGCATCAATGCCGAGAAAGATCAGTAAGCCGACCGTGACCGCCATCAAAAAGGTAAAGGTGCGCGCGCCCATGAGGCGCAGCGCGGGAAACCACAAGATGCCGAGAAAAATGGGGATTACGCCGACATATAAACCAATGAGCGTAAAACTCAACAATGTATTGACGTTCGCGTTTTTGGTCTCGGCAGCAACGTCAATCGTCGTTTGAAACGGAATCGAATTCGCCGAGAACACGGTGATGTTGTATACGTTCCCTTGCACCCAAGGGTAGGGAATGCGGACGGTGGCTCTGGCAAGACGCGGGAGCGTTTCGTCCGGCGACACTACGTAAGGCACAATCGCGTCATTGATATTGATTTGCGCCAATTGGATTTCTTGCGGGCTGGTGTTTTGCAAGTGGAGTTCGATGATGCCCGGTTTCAAAATCGTTCGCTCAAACGCAACGGATTCAATCGGCGCGGCGGGTTCGACGTTCAACCCCGCGCCGCTGGTGAACCAAAAGAGCGCAATTACGCTGATGAGCAAGAGTACCGGAATCAAAAAGAGGGTGAGCGTTTTCCAGCCGCTCGCTTTGCGCTGCGAGTCCCCGTTGGCGGTGAGAATGGGTGTTGTCATCGTCACGCCTCCTTGTGTCGCATCAACTTGATTTGGCTGACTGTTGTGAAAACTGGTTTCATAGAATTTCGACTTGGCATTATCAAGTTGCTGCGCCAACTTGAAACACACCCGTCCAACCGAGTTCCGCAAACTCGGTCTTGTGCGCGTGAAACATATATTTGCCCGGATATTTGTAACGAAACTCTACTATGCCGCGCTGTGCTTGCGCCTGCATAATCGTATCGGTGTATTCGCTTGGCGTACGACTTGTGCCTGTTGGGTAATAGTGAAAAAAATTCGCGTGGATGTGAAATGAATTGATCGGGTCGTATTCGAGCATGTTGATTAGAAAGATACGAACGAGCGCGTTTTGTTTGATTGGAATGGGATGCTTGTCGTAGTGAAAGGGAATGAAATTGACCGCGTAAAAATCGTTTTCGCCGTCGAAATCAATGTCCACCCCGTTCTGCACCATCACGAATTCATGCTCGACTTTTTCCCAACCCTCTTTCGGCTCGACGATGAACGCGCCATACAAGCCACGTGAAATATGCTCGGCAAGCGGAAAGATGTGGCAGTGATATTGATGCACGCCAAACGGTTCCGCGTCGAATTCGTACACGAAACGACCGCCGACAGGCACCGGCTCGTACACGCCATCCATGTTCGCATGATGCACACCGTGAAAATGCATTGTGTGCGGATGGGTCGTGCCATTGACAAATTCGATGCGAATGCGATCTCCTTCGGTGCAGCGAATCGTCGGGCCCGGCACGCGCCCGTTGTATGTCCACGCTTCGTACTGGATGCCTGGCGCTACCTCCACCGTTTTCACAACGGCGTTGAACCGATATTCGCGGAGGGTCTGGCCATTCGGCAGCGTGCTGACCTTGCCGTAATCGAAATCGGTCAGAATGTCGGTGGGATTAAAGCCATTGGCGACGTGATCTACTTCGCCGACAAAGCCCGGCATGAACATCCCATCGCTGGCATGTCCCGTATGGTCTTGCACGTGTGTGACGGGGGTTGGAGTCGCGGCGGGCGCACACGCTTCTACCAGCGCAACGGTTCCGGCAAGACCGATTGCGGTCGCGCTACCAAGTTTCAGCACATCGCGTCGGGAGAGTGTCTGTGCCATACTGTCCCCTTCTAGGCTGATTCTTTTTTGCCGCGTGGCGCTTTGTGCGGCAGAGGGTAACCGCTGTGGATTGCGGACGGTGAGACCCAAATCGAGCGCGCGAGCGTTTCATCCAGCACATGCTCCTGTCCGGACTCGACGCGCACACGCAGCGGACCTTCAAATGGCTCGCGCTGAATAATGTCCACCGTCGCATCGGGAATCAATCCCAATTTTGAAAAATGCCGAAGATGCTCGGGGGCTTGATCGCTGACGCGGCGAATGACGGCGGACTGCCCTGCCCCAACATCAAGCAATGTCTGATAGGCAAGGCGTTCGACCTGTCCGCTTTTGGTTGGAATCGGATCGCCATGCGGGTCGTGGTCGGGGTTGCCCAAAAATGTGTTAATACGGTCTTCGAGGTCTTCAGAAATCACATGCTCGATTTTTTCGGCTTCGGCATGGACGGAATCCCAAGGCACGCCGAGCGTTTCGGAAAGAAAGAGCTCAATGAGGCGATGATGGCGGATGACTTCGAGCGCCATTTTTTCGCCGCGCGGGGTGAGCTGGACGCCGTGATATGGCGAATGGTGCGCGAGCTTTAACCGCGCCAGTTTTTTAACCATATTGGTCGCCGAGGCAGCAGAGACGCCGAGATATTCGGCGAGCGCCGAGGTGGTGACGGACTCGGCATTCTCGGAACGAGAATAGTTTTCTTGCAAAGAATAAATTGCTTTGAGGTAATTTTGGACGGATGCGCTGGTCATTAGTTGCTCCAAACTCCGAATTTAGTCATGGCTAAAAATTTTCGGCGCAAAATTTAGCCGCAACTAAATTTCTAACATCAAGATTATAGCGCGGGAGCGGAATTTGTCAAGAGGCGGCGGGGTGGAATTCAAATTGGAAAATCTTTGGAAACAGGATACAATCTTTAATACGGCGCGCGCGACCTTTTCCTTAAGGCGGCGCGCGTTGCTATACGGCGATGGTCTTGGTGAATGCCTTTCAGTACGCGGCGGCACGCCCCGAAGAATTGTTACGCGCCTTTGAACAACACTTGCTCTTCGTCGGCGTCGCGCTCTGCATCGGCATTGCGCTCTGCGTGCCGCTGGGCATGCTTACCTCCCGTTCGCAAACGGCTTCGTTGACAATCATTAACGCGGCAAACGCGGTGCGGGTGATTCCGAGCCTGGCGATCCTATTTTTGTCTATCCCCTATTTTGGTTTATCGTTTGCGGCGGCGGCTCTAGCATTGACTGTCCTGGCGTTGCCGCCGATTTTGATTAATACCGATGCAGCCTTTCGCACGATTCCGGCGGAAATCAAAGAAGCAGCGTATGGGATGGGGATGACGAGCCGCCAAGTGTTGCGGCGTGTCGAATTTCCACTGGCGCTGCCTGTGATCATTGCGGGCATCCGTACGGCAACGCTCGAGGTGATTGCCAGCGCAACGCTCGCTGCGTTCATCGGCGCGGGCGGTCTAGGCGTTTATATCACGCGAGGGTTTGCATTGTTTGATAATTCAATTTTATTAGTCGGCGCGATTTCGGTTGCACTTTTAGCGTTGACCGCAGAACTTGTTTTAGGTGGGCTGGAACGATTAGTGCGTCCACCGCGCTAATCAATTTGGACTTGGCGGTAAGGGAAGTAAAGGCACAAGCAGTAAAGACTGCACGAAAGGACAAGGGAGGCTCGCATGATCAACCGCAAATACATCGTTCGATGGACATTGTCGGCGGCGATAGGATTGACGCTGTTGAGCGTGGTTGTCGCGTGTGGCGGCTTGGGCGGACAACCCAAACCCATACGCGTCGGCTCGAAAGATTTCACCGAAGAATTTATCGTGGGAAATATGTACGCCCTTTTGCTGGAAGCGAATGGGATTCCCGTCGAACGCAAATTAGATCTCGGCGGCACGCCCGTATTGCAGCAAGCCTTGTTGAGCGACCAAGTGGACGTGTATCCCGAATATACCGGCACGGGGTTGCTCACGGTCTTGAAACTGCCTTCCAGCACAGATCGGCAGCAAGTGTACAACACGGTCAAAGAGGAGTATAAAAAGCAATTCAATCTTGTCTGGCTCGATCCCGCGCCGATGAACGACACGCAAGCGTTGGCGATGAAAAAAGATGTTGCGGCGAAATTGGGCATCAAGACGATTTCGGATATGGCGGCACAGGCGAGTAACTTGACGATGATCGGTCCGCCGGAATTTGAACAGCGCGAAGATGGATTACCCGGTATTCAAAAAGCGTACGGCAATTTCCAATTGAAACAGTATATTCCCGTTGACCCCGGCTTGCGCTATCAAGGGCTGGTGAATGGACAAGCCGATGTCGTCGTGGCGTTTAGTACCGATGGGGAAATCGCCGCGTATGATTTGGTCGTGCTGCAAGACGATAAAGGTCTATTCCCCCCGTACCAGATCGCGCCCGTCGTGCGCCAACAAGCGTTGGACGCGAATCCCAAGATTGCAGAGGTGCTGAACAAACTCGCGCCGCTCCTCGACGACGCGACGATGCAACGACTGAATAACGAAGTAAGCGGCAAGAAACGCGAGCCAGCGGATGTGGCGAAGGAATTTTTGCAGCAAAAGGGGCTGATCAAGTGACGGACGACCGGAGACGGACGCCGGACAAAGCTGCATGATAGTATAGATTCTCCTCCGGCGTCCATCCTTCGTCCTCCGTCGGCTCTATGACCTCGCTTTCGTTTCAGCACCTTACGAAAACATATCCGAGCGCAACGTATGCGGCCGTCAATGACTGCACGTTCGAGGTGGCGTCGGGCGATTTCATCGTCCTGCTTGGGCCGTCGGGCTGCGGCAAAACGACGCTGCTCAAAATGGTGAACCGGCTCATTGAGCCGACATCCGGCGATATTCTTCTGAATGGGAAAAATATCGCCGAGATGGATGTAACCACGCTGCGGCGGCAGATCGGATATGTGATTCAACAGGTCGGGCTGTTTCCTCATCTCACGGTGGCGCAAAATATCGCGGTTGTTCCTGAACTGCTGGGTTGGGACAAGGCGCGGATTGAGGCGCGTACCAATGAGCTTTTGGAGCTCATTCAGCTTTCTCCGAATTATTATCGCAAGCGATACCCCGCGCAACTGTCGGGAGGCCAACAGCAGCGCGTCGGATTGGCACGCGCGCTGGCGGCAGACCCCCAGCTGTTGTTGATGGATGAACCGTTCGGCGCAATTGATGCGATTACGCGGGCATCGCTCCAAGAGGAAATGCTGCGCTTGAAGGAGGCAATCAACAAGACGATTCTTTTTGTGACGCACGATGTGGAAGAGGCGCTGCGGCTGGCGGACAAAATTGTGGTACTGCGCGAGGGGCGCGTCGAGCAGTACGATACGCCGTTCAAGATTCTCACCGAACCCGCGAATGCGTTTGTGCGGGAACTCGTCGGTGGAGATGATATGGTACGGCAATTGTCGCTAGTGCGCGTTTCGCAAGCCATGACCCTTCTGCCTCAAACTCTCGCGCTCGATGGTATACCGACGATTGATGTGAATGACGACCTGCGGATGGCGCTGTCTAAGCTATTAAGAAGTGGAAGGGATTCTCTCGTCGTGGTTGATCAGGATAAACCCATTGGCATGTTGAGCCTCGAACAAATCCGCGCGTCGGCAAAACACACGCGCGCCGCCGATTGAGTATGGATTACATTGTGAACAATCCCGGCCCGGTCGCGGAGCTGTTGCTGCAACATATTATTGTTACGGGCTTTGCGCTCCTCGTCGCGATTATTCTCTCTCTCCCAGTCAGTTTGCTCATTTTGCGGAGCGAGCGGCTGACTACCTTTGTGCTTGGCACGTTCAGCGTCTTTTATACGATTCCCAGTATTGCGCTCATTATTTTGCTCATCCCGTTCACTGGATTAAACGCCTGGTCCGTGATCCTCGCGTTGATATTGTACGTACAGGTGATTTTGGTTCGCAATAATGTTGCCGCGCTGCGGAGCATTGACCCCGCGATTGTCGAAGCGGCGCGTGGAATGGGGATGAATCGCTGGCAGCGATGGTGGCGCGTTGAGCTACCATTGGGCTTGCCCGTGATGCTCGCGGGCGTGCGGATTGCTGCGATTGTAGCGATTGGCATTGCAACAGTGGGCGCAAAATTCAACGCGGGCGGATTAGGGCGTTTGCTGTTTGATGGAATCGCGCAAGCAGGGCGCTATGACAAAATCTGGGCGGGTGCGCTCGCGGTGGCGGTATTGGCCTTGGTGGTCAATATCGCGCTGGTCGGGTTAGAACGATATTTCACTCCCGCACGAAAATTAGAGGCCTGATGATGAATTCTTCGGAACCGCGTTTTAGCTGGTGGCTCGTTCTGCGTCTCTGCACATTTCAAATCGGCTCGGCGATGGGCGATATTCTCGTCACTTCGATTTGGAATCGCATTATGATTGTCAATCTGGATTTCCCCGCGCTGCCGGTGGGTCTCTTGATTGCTCTGCGCTATTTGCTTTCGCCCTTGAGTCTGTATGCGGGTTTCCGCTCCGATCAGAGTCCACTATTTGGAATGCATCGCACCTCGTACATTTGGATAGGACGCGCCTTGATGGTCTTGTCGTTTCCGCTGCTGGGCTTGAGCATTACGCTGTTTGACGCGAGCCGCAACGATGCGCTGGGTTGGGTTGTTGCCTTTAGTTCGTTTTTCTTGTACGGCACAGGAACGCTTCTGTCGGGCAGTCCCTTTCTCGCGCTCGTGCGCGACGCGATGCCAAAAGCGCGGCAAGGGCTTGCGCTGTCAGTCTTGGAAACAGCGCTCATTGTTTTTTTTCCCATCGCCGCAATTATATTCAGCGTTCTCTTGAAAGACTATACGCTCGGCGGGTTTTGGGAGCTCGTGATTCTGACAATGGTCGTCGGCGGATTCTTTTGGATGTTTGCCATTGTGGGCGTTGAAAAAAGAGGGGCGCGAGAATTGCGGACGAAAGCAGTGCAGACGACACGCGCCCAGTTCAATACCTTTCGCGCGACATTTGAACGTATCTGGCGTGACCCGCGCGCTCGTGCGTTTATGCTCTTTTTGTCGGTGGCAACGCTGTCCGCGTGGGCGCAGGATGCGATTCTCGAACCCTTTGGCGCGGAGGTGTTACGTGCAACATTGGCACAAACGACGCGCTATTCGAGTTATTGGCAAGGCACAACTGCGCTCGTTCTGATTGTCGCCGCAATTGTTTGGCGCAAGCGCCATCCTGAATCGCAAACACCAATCGCACAGGTTGGGTTGGGAATTATGGCCGCGGGGATGCTGCTGCTTGCCGTCACATCCTTTAGCCAGATTGCATGGGTCATCAATCCCGTGCTGATCGTGTTCGGCTTTGGGTTTGGTTTATACACCTTTAGCGCATTTCAACTATTGGTTGTGATGACATCGGACCGCGAGGCGGGCGCGTATCTAGGTCTCTGGACGGTGACGATTCTCTTGGCGCGCGGGATTGGGATTTCGCTTGGTGGCGCATTGCGCGATGTGCTCATTGCCTTGACCAACGCGCCGCCCGACGCGTATGGTGTAATTTTTGCGCTGGAAGGGTTTGGATTATTAGCGTCGGTGTTCTTATTGACCCGCGTCAATTTTATGAGTTTCGCCCACGATACAGGACGCCTTACGGCAGCCGAGGCGCAAGTAATTGCAGCAGAATTGTAAAGCTGCTTGGCAATCGGAACCGCGAATCTTGTCACGCTATGCGTGACAAGGAATCTACGCGAAGAAAGAATGATTAGAGAACGGCAATTTTATCTGTCCCAGGTATCCCGCTAATAGAAAGCGAGGCAAATGCCTCGCTTTCTACTTTTTCTTCCAATGTGAAAACGGATCAGCGACGTAATAGAGAATGGGCGGTATTTGACAATTGGTATTAGTTGCATATAGTCTTTATTGCAACTAGTTGCAATAAGGATTTTGATTATGACACAGCATGTTGAACTGGTTCGTTCTTTGCGACAGGCGGGGCATCGGCTGACGCCGCAGCGGGAAAGTGTGCTGGCGACAGTTGCCGAGAGCGACGGGCATATCACAGCAGAGGAAATTCTGGAGCGTGTGCGGGCGCGGTATCCTTACTTGAACAAGTCTGCCGTATATCGTAGCCTTGACCTCCTCGCCGAGTTGGGCATCGTGACGCAAACGGATTTAGGGCATGGCAGGGTGGAATATGAACTGCACCGTCATCCGCATCATCACCATTTGATTTGTCGGCAGTGCAAAAGCGTCAAGCAGATTGACCACAAGGCATTCGTTTCGTTACAGCGCCAGCTGGAAAGTGATTTTGGGTTTAAACCCGACCTCGATCATTTTGCGATTTTTGGCGTGTGCCGCAAATGTCAAGGGCGGCGCACGAAATCCTCCAAACGACATACGCATTAACGACGGATGATGGATGACGGTAGTTATTGACCATTGTCCAATGTTCCTTGTTCATTCTTTATGGAGGTGAGTCGTGCACATTCCTGATGGGTATTTGAGTCCAGAGACGGCAGCGGCGATGTATGTGGTGGCTGCGCCGTTTTGGATTCGGGCGACGCAACAAGTGCGCGGGATGTTGAACAGCCGTACGGTTCCGCTCATCGCGCTGTTCGCCGCGTTCTCTTTTGTCATTATGATGTTTAACGTGCCGCTGCCCGGCGGAACGACGGGGCACGCGGTGGGGGCGACCATTGCGGCGGTGGTGTTGGGGCCGTGGGCGGCACTGCTCGCCGTGTCTATCGCATTGATTATTCAGGCGCTCTTTTTTGGCGATGGCGGAATTTTGGCGCTGGGCGCGAACATTTTCAATATGGCGATTGTGATGTCATTCGTCGGGTTTTATTTATATCGCTGGTTGAGTGGGACTTGGGCAGTCATCTCTTCGCGGCGAATCTTTGCCGGGGCGATTGCGGGATACGTGGCGATTAATGCGGCCGCGCTTTTGACGGCGATTGAACTGGGAATTCAACCCTTGTTCTTTCGGGATGCGGCGGGGCACGCTCTGTATTTTCCGTATGGGCTTGAAGTGTCCATTCCCGCGATGCTGCTTGGGCATCTGACTATCGCAGGCGGCGTGGAGGCAATTGTTACTGGCTTGATTCTCGCGTGGCTGCAACGGAGCAATCCACAATTGTTGGAAAAATTTGGAAACGTCGGAGCAGTCAACGCGAATACTGTGCGATGGGGCTGGCTCACGATGTTCGTGCTGCTGTTTCTGACGCCGCTGGGTCTGCTCGCGCCGGGCACGGCGTGGGGCGAATGGGGGCGCGAAGAATTGCAACAGCTGGGTTTGGGATTTATTCCGGCGGGCTTTGACCAATTTGCGGATATGTGGAGTGCGCCGCTGGCGGGGTATGACATTCCCGCGTTGAACAATCCGACCGTGACCTACATCATTTCCGCCGTGCTTGGCGTGGTGTTGATTGTCGTTATCTTTTTCGGCTTGAGCTGGCTGCTGACGCGCCTTCCAAACAAGTCAATGCAATCGAATATTCGACAAGCATGAGCATCACCCGCGCAATCCGTCCGATGCGACGTTCACGTCCCGCACAAGGTTTTCTTGAAAAATCGCTGGCGGGATTTACTGACGCGTTAGAACAATCGTTGTTCGCCGAAGAAATCGCGCGGCAGGCGGGACTGCTCCAAGGTCTCGACCCGCGTGTGAAATTGCTTGGCGCGCTTGCGCTGCTTATCGCGGTCAGTTTTTCGCGCAACTTGGTTGTTATTGTCGCAATTTATTTATTGACCCTGCCGATGGCGGCGCTATCGCGTGTGCCGCTCGGATTTTATTTCAAGCGCGTCTGGGTATTTATGCCATTCTTTACGGGATTGATCGCTCTGCCCGCGCTGCTGAATATTTTTACGCCGGGTCCGGCGTTGATTACGCTACTCGACATAGCACAGCCGCGCATTTATCTCGCCATCACCTTACCGGGTGTGATTACCGCCGCATTCCTGTTAGTGCGCGTTGGAACGTCGGTCTCGATTACGGTGTTACTCATTCTGACAACGCGCTGGACAGTGCTGTTGCGCGCGCTGCGAGTGCTGCATATGCCACAAGCGTTCGTTCTAATTCTGGGAATGACCTATCGCTATATTTTCGTACTGCTGCATACCGCAAATGATATGTTCCTCGCGCGCAAGAGTCGGCTGCTTGGACGCGTCTCGAGCGCAGAAGACCGAAGTTGGCTGACGGCAAGCATGGGCGTTCTGCTGACGAAATCGTACGGTTTATCGGAGGACGTGTATCTGGCAATGCAATCGCGGGGGTTTCGCGGCGAGGTGTTGGTACTGGATACGTTTGCTATGACACGGCGCGATTGGGTGTGGCTATTTCTATTTTTGGCAGGTGCGGCGATGGCGATTTGGTTGGGACGGGTCTGAAAGCGCATTTGGAAATTGGGCGAGGATTTCATCATGCCGATAGCGTCGAATAATGGTCACGTGCGCGAGACGATTTTTGAATTGGAAAATGTCGAGTACATGTATGGCGGCAAGCAGCGCGCGCTCAAGAATATCAATCTGCGCGTCGAGGCGGGTGAGTCTATCGCCATTCTCGGCGCAAATGGTTCAGGCAAAAGCACGCTGTTGAAATTGCTCGACGCGCTGTATTACCCGACGCGTGGAACGTTCCGCGCATTTGGAGAAATGATTACGGAAGAATCGCTCGCGGATGATTCACGAGCGTTTGCGTTTCGCCGACGTGTGGGATTGGTTTTCCAGGACCCCGATGTGCAGCTCTTTTCGCCTACGGTTTGGGATGAGGTGGTCTTTGCGCCGCTGCATCTCGGATTGTCGCGCTCGGAAGTCATTGAACGTGCGGAATGGGCGATGGATATGTTGAATATCACACATTTGCGTGAGCGCGCACCCTATCGGTTGAGCGGCGGGGAAAAGAAAAAAGTCGCGCTCGCGTCGGTGCTTTCATTTCGTCCCGACGTGTGGCTGCTGGATGAACCGACTGCATCGCTCGACCCGCGCAGCACTACCCGTTTACTAGATTTTTTGGATGACTTGCGGCGCGAGGGGAAAACGATTATTACTGCGACGCATGATCTCGAAATTGTGGAGCAGGTTTCCAATCGCGCGCTCGTGTTTTGCGGCGATCACGAAATCACGATGGAAGGAACTCCACAGCAAGTACTCGCAGATGAAGCGCGGTTGATTGAATGTAATTTGCTCCAAGAGCGTCGTAGGGGCAGGGTTATCCTACCCGCCGGAGGGGCGGGATGACCCTGCCCTTATAGTAGGATTATTGATCTGACCAATCAAAGCCTCCACTGCCACCGTCTTCTAAAAACAGGGGATAGATTTCTTTGCGGGCGAGATCAATCAATCGAATTCCCGTAAAATCGTGAATGGCGATTTGTGAACCATCGGACGACCACGCTGGGAGCGGGCTGTCGTCATAAACGTTGGTCAGCGCCTCGAATTTGTTAGTTTCCAAATTCACTCGCCAGAGCGCGCCGGGCGCGGGATGGGCGTGGGCGGTTTCTATGATGCAAAACAAGACGCGCAAGACGCACGCATCATTTGATGTGAGCTGACTGCCCAGCGAAGCAGTCAGCGGCAAGGATTGATGGGGCGCGCCGTGAACGCCGAACGCAATCCATCTTCCATCGGGCGAAAAGCGCGGCGCTTGAATGTTGTCGAACACATTGGCGCGTACCAATTCTTTTTCTCCTGTTCCATCCGCATTCGCCAGCCAGAGACTCGTTTCCGCGTTTTGCACGTTGTAACGCACGAAAACAATATGCGCGCTGTCGTGTGAAACATCCGCATCGCGCGCATTTCTGACTACTGGCTGCGTAGTCTGTGTCTCTGCGCTCCACCATTCGAGTTGGGCGCGTTCCTCCGATGTTTGTAAATTTTCTACGCGCGTGACTAGCAAGCGTCCATTGGGCGCAACGCGCGGATACAGATAAACAACATCATTCACCGTTGCGTGAATCAGTGTGCGCGCATTTTTTCCATCGGAATCAATGCTGCGAATATCGCCGCGCAGATTCCCGTCCGCTAAAAAGAGCAGCGCGGAATATATGACGCGCTGACCGTCAGGCGAAAAGGAAGGGAGTTGCGCGATGGCTTCCTTCGAGCGTTCGATGAGAGTCGTCGGAGCGCCACCCCGCGCGTGTTGCAGCCACAAGCTGCCATCGCCTGCGGAATAAACGAAGGTGCCGCGCACATCAAGCGGAGCGCGAGGTGTTGCTTCAATAAAGGTCGAGGTGGGAATGATGAGCGTTGGCGTTGTGTTGGCTGTTGGCGCGGCGGTGGCGGTTTCTGAAAGGAGTGGAGGCGAAGGCGTTACAGGCGCAGATGTGGGCGAGACGGAACAGGCGGTGAGGAAGAGTATGAACGTAAGGGTCAATGCGATCACTCGGAGAGTGTGAGCAGGAGGACGGACGTGCGAAGAACACATAACTGGATTGAATGTCAATTTGTTGGAATTTTTGAATATAATAGGCGCTCTATCTCGTTTGTTTGGATGGCTTTTGAATGCGCGGACTTTTTACAGCGCGCGGCTGCCTACCGTTGTGGGCAATTTTTATTGGCTTGCTTGTTCTGAATTCGTTTCTAAAAAGTCTCATTTCGGAACTTGAAGCAGCACACGTACAGGCAACGCTCGTCACTCTTCTCAATAATATTAACGCGTTTGTACCCAATATCGTACTAGCGCTCGCCAGCTCTCAACTCCCCGAAACGATTGAGCTCCCCGGCGTGCGCGTGGTTGTCACGCGTACCGTAATTAATGCCCTCATTGGGTTCGGCTTTGTTTTGTTCGGCGCGAACATGATGCGCCGCGCAATCAAGAGCAAGTCCATCGCCGATGATTTCCTCGCGCTGCTTGGCTTTTACATCTGCCTGCGGGTTGCTATCCAATTATGGTTTGCGAACTTGATGGGGCTTGACCTCGCACAGAGTAGCATTCTTCTCGTCGTGATGATCGGATGGATTGGTTATGCGACGTGGCAAGCGAAGGGATTGGACGACAGCAAGATCTTTTTTCGAGGATTGCTGCTGATTGGGGTGGTCCTGCTCTTTGATATCCCCGACCTGACAATTGGCGTGACGCTTGGCATATTAACTCGCATCGCCGAATTAGGGGCTGATCTAATCATACCCGCATGGTTCCAACTGCTCGGAGTGATCGGGCTGTTGGTGGGGGTTTATTTGCTGTACGGAGTTGGAACAAAACCGAAAAGGTCTGCGCGTCAAGCGTTAGATCAAGTCCAAAAGGATATTAATCAAATGCTCGACAAGGCGAAAGAAAAAGAAGAATGAGTGATGCGTTAGGTGTGCGCGATGGGAGCGGTTTTTGAATCCGCGCGCATCCGACGCTCGCGCCGCAGCGCGCTCCACAATAAGCCGCGCTGCGGCGCGAGTAAGTAAACAAGAATAAAGAATACTGTCGCGGTCAAGACAACTGCTGCGCCGGACGCGATATTAAAATAGTAAGAAAGATACAAACCCATGACAGAGGCAAGCGCGCCCAACAGCGCGGACATGACCATCATGGAAGGCAAACGGCGCGTGACGAGATACGCAGTCGCGGCGGGGGTGACGAGCATCGCGGCGACGAGTCCAACGCCCACTGTCTGCAACGAAACGACGACGACGAGCGCCATGAGCACAAGCAAGAGGTTTTTCAAGAACTCGGTCGGCAGACGAATTGTTGAGGCGAGTACCGGGTCGAATGAAACGACGAGCAGCTCTTTGTACAAGAGGACGATTGTCGCCAAAACAATAATCCCCAAGACCGCAATCAGAATCAAATCCGTCTCGCCGACGCCCAGTACATTGCCAAAGAGAATATGCGTCAAATCGAGCGCGTAGGTTTTGATGGTGCTGATGAGCGCGACGCCGAGCGAAAGGGTTGCGGCGAATAAAATCCCAATGGCTGTGTCTTCTTTAATCGCCCCCCGCTTGGTTAAAAAGCCGATGCCGAGCGCGACGAGAATCGCGGCGACTAACGCCCCGAGCAGAATATCCCCTTTCAAAATATAGGCGATGGCGATGCCGGGCAGAATCGCATGTGACATAGCATCGCCGAGATACGCCATTCCCCGCAGGACGACGAAACAGCCGACGACCGCGCACAAAATACCGACCATCACCGACGCGGCCATACCGCGCTGCATAAAGCCGTAGCTCAATGGTTCTGTAAGAGTTTGGAGCCAGGTCATTGTAATGGGGGTCTTGTTGGACAAATTTACCAATTTGTCCAACGTTTATTGCTCTAGCAGCTCCAACGACGGCGATTCACCGACGGCGTGGTGTTCGTCGGGCGGACAACATTCGTCGAGAATCATTTTGCCTTCGATGAACATGGCTTGTGCGCCGTAGGCGTGGAGCAAATTTTCGGTGGTAAACACTTGCGCGGGGACGCCATAGGCGATGACGCGATGATTGAGTAGCAGCGCTTGGTCAAAACGCGCGGCGGCGAGGTTCAGGTCATGGGTAGAAACAATCAGCGTGACGCCCTGCGCCTGCAATTGGTCGAGCAGATTCAGCGTTGCCTCTTGCGTCGTCACATCCACACCCGTGAATGGTTCATCCATCAACAAGATATGCGGCTCTTGCGCCAACGCACGCGCGAGAAACACGCGCTGCTGTTGCCCGCCTGACAAATCGCCAATCGGAGACGCAGCAAGGTCGGCGATGTGCAACTGTTCTAGCGAGCGCATGACGATTTCGCGGTCGCGTTGACCGGGGCGCTTGAACCAGCCGAGCGTGCCATACCGCCCCATCATCACTACATCGCTAACGGTGACTGGAAATCTCCAATCCACTTCTTCGCGCTGCGGAACGTATGCGATACATTCTTTATGAACGCCCGCTGTCTGACCATGAACGAGAATTTCTCCGCGTTCGGGCGGCATCAGACCCACCAGCGCCTTGAACAACGTGGACTTGCCCGCGCCGTTTGGTCCAACTAACGCGAGGCGCGTGCCCTGATTCACGCTAAAGGAAACGTCTTCCAGCGCGGGCCGCACGTTGTCAGGATACACGACGGTTAGATTCTTGACTTCAAGATGCGCGGGAGTCTGAATCGAAGACATTTTATTCCAGTGCATCCACAATTTTTTGCGTATCGTATTCTAACATTTGGATGTAGGTGGCCGCAGGACCACTCGGTTCACTAAGAGAATGGGTATAGAGTCCGGTCACGACCTTGGCACCTGTATCGCGCGCAATCTGATCGGCAATGGCAGGGTTGGTGCTTTGCTCGATAAAGATGGCTTTCGCTCCTGTTGCTTTGATTTGGTCAACCAAGTGCGCGAGCTGTTGGGCGGTACTGGAATCGGCGGTGGTGAAGCTGGGGACGAGCATTCCGACAATCTCAAACCCATAGCGATCGGCGTAATAGCCGAATGTGTCGTGGTCGGTCACGAGCTTGCGCTTCGCTACAGGAATGGTTTCGACCTCTAATTGGATTTTCGCGTCGAGCGCGCGGAGCTTGCTTATGTACGCATCGGCGTTTGTTTTATACGTAGCTGCGCCTGCGGGGTCGGCTTGCGTCAAACCATCGCGGATATTCGTGACATACGTGATGACATTGTTTGGGTCGAACCACATATGCGGGTCATTCGGATTATCCTCGTCATGCGGGTCGTTGGGCTTGATGGCGCGGCTTTTCAAGCCCTTGGTCGCTTCGATGATTTGATATTTGCCCCCTGCATTGGTCAGCAATTTATTCAGAAACTCTTCAAAGCCCATCCCATTGACAATCAGCACATCGCTGTCTGAAACCTTGCGAATATCTTGCGGCGTCGGCTCAAAGCTGTGCGGGTCTGCGCCGATGGGCATGAGAGAATCAATTTTGATGCGGTCGCCCGCAACATTCTGTGCAATGTCCGCGAGAAAGGTTTCCACCGCGACGACCTTGAGATTGGCTTGATCCGTCGGCGCGGCTGCAGTTGGCGAAACAGTTGTGGGCGCGCAGGCGGCGATAAAGAGAGCAACCAGCCCGCTAACAAGAAATAAGCGAGGCAAACGATAAAACAGTATCCGGTTTTCCGAATTGAAAATGATTTTCATTTGTGAAACGAAAAAAATTTGTAGAGACGTTACGGCGTAACGTCTCTACGTTTTCGCCCAGCTCGGGCGCACTTGGGGCAGCGTCCCATGAGTTCGAGCATGTGGACGTTGATTTCATAGCCCGTTTTGCGTTGGAGCGTGGCGATGAGCGGTTCGAGGTCGCAGTCCTCAAATTCTTCGGCTCTGCCGCACGATGAGCAGACGAGGTGATGGGCGTGCCCTTGCGCGATCGCCGCGTAGCTGTGGCAACCTTGGGTGAAGTGGACCCGCTGGACATAGCCGAGCTCGGTGAGCAAATCAAGCGTGCGATAGACCGTGACTAGACCGAGGTGCGGATATTTTTTGCGCGCGCGTTTGTGAATTTCGGCAACCGTCAAGTGATGGTCGGCAGCGGCGATAATGTCGAGAATGGCTTGGCGTGGACGGGTGAGTTTACGGTGATGCTGGCGCAAGCCCTGCTGCATTCCGTTCTGAACAATCATTGTTGATTTTCTAATTGAAAAAAGTTTTCAATTAGAAATTATAGCGGGTTTGGCGCTTTCGTCAACCCTGTGGGGGCAAATTATTTCGTGAGGTAAACGATTCCATCCCGCGCGGGAATTTCGACGCTGTGCAATGTTCCCTGCTGGACGGTGCGTGCCGCGTCGTGCCACTCTTGATGCAGGCGCGTGCCTTCGGGCAAAATATCGCCAACAAAAAGATCAATTTTGGTCGGGGCATCTCCAGCGTTGAGCGCGACGATGATGGTTTCGCTTTGCCACTGGCGCGCAAAGATATAGAGCATGTCGTGAGTGTAGAGCCGTGTGTATGCGCCAGGACGACGGAGCGCGCATACCTTTTTTCGCAGAGTAATGTAGCGTTTGAGCGTGTCCAGTAAATCATAATTCCACTGCGCGCGGTCCCAAATCATGCCGCGCCGACAATCGGGGTCTTTGCCGCCTTCCATGCCAATTTCATCGCCATAATAAATGGTTGGCGCGCCGGGGTACGTCATCATGGCAAGCCACGCCAGCTTGAGCGCGCGGGTGCCGCCTTTGGCAATGGAAAGAAAACGCGCGGTGTCGTGGCTATCGAGCAGATTCATTTGCGCGTAGGTGATTTCGGACGGATACCACGATTGAATTTGCTCGAGCATTTCAGCGAACATAGACGCGTCGGCGTTGATAATCGTCCCGTAGCTCTCGTGCAATAAATTGTGTGCAGCGTGTTTTGCGCCAATGCAGTATGACAGCGCAGCGCGAGTGAATTGATAGTTCATCACGGCGTCGAATTGGTCGCCTTGCAGCCAGCGGTCGGCGCGCTGCCAGACTTCGCCGACGAGATACGCTTCGGGATTTTTCGCTTTGACGCGCGTGCGAAATTCCCGCCAGAAGGAATCATCGTCAATTTCGCCGGGCACATCGAGCCGCCAACCGTCAATGCCTTGTTCTATCCAATACTCGCCGACGCGCATGATGTATTCGCGCACTTGGGGATTGCGCGTGTTGAATTTGGGGAGCGCCTTGAGATTCCACCACGCCGCGTACCCCGCATGTCCATCATCGTACGCGTGGAGGGGAAATTTTGTAAAGGTGAACCAATCGAGATAGGGCGAATCTTTGCCGTTTTCAAGGGTGTGATTGAATTGATAGAAACCGCGCGAGGCATGATTGAACACGCCATCAAGAATAATGCGGATGCCGCGCGCGTGCGCCGCGTCGAGGAGCGTTTTGAATGCGTTGTTGCCGCCGAGGATCGGGTCTATTTGAAAATAATCGTGGGTGTGATAGCGATGGTTTGCAGTAGATTGAAATACGGGACAAAAGTAAATCGCGTTGATGCCGAGCTCAACAAGGTAATCGAGCTGTTCAACGACACCGAGCAAGTCGCCGCCTTTGAAACCATAGGTTGTAGGCGGCGCGTCCCACGCTTCGAGATGATGTGGTTTTTGCTCCCGCAAACGCGGGCTGATGGCAAAGCGATCAGGGAAAATCTGGTAAAAAATCGCGTCCTTTACCCAATCGGGGGTAATGACGGTCATTGTCATCTCCAGCCGATGACAGGGTGAAGAGGTGACAAGGTCGCAAGGTGAGCGATATTGATTGTACTTTTCACCTTGTCACCCCTGCACCTTGTCACCTCTCACTTCCAACGGTTCCATGAATTCAAGGCGGTTGCCGAACGGGTCGCGTACGTAAAAGCGGTTGTAGCCGATAAAGAGTTCGTCGCTCTTGGTCGTGTAACCTGCAATTTCCAATTGTTCGCGCACCGCGTCGAGGCCGGCGACAGAAAAGGCAGGATGGGATTTGCGCGGCGCGTGGGAATCGGGTTCGATGCCGATATGTAACTGTTGCTCACCGACCTCGAACCAGACTCCGCCGCGTTTTTTCAGCTCGGCGGGTTTTTCGATTTCGAGCAAGCCGAGCAACTCGCCGTAAAATTTGCGCGCGAGGTCTTCACTATTTGGCGGCGCGGTGAGTTGGATGTGATGAATGCCGGTAATCATTCTTGATTTTGATTTTCGATTTATCCATAAACCTTCGAGTGTCTCATGCGACAAATGAAGTGTGATTTTTCGTCCGCGGAGCGGACAGGAAAAAACCCACACTTCACGTCGCTGACCTCGAAGGTTTCCTCTACTGCGCTTGCATATCTTTCAGAACGAGCGCAGCGGCTTCGCGGACTTCGGGATGTTTGTCGGTCGTGGAGATGGACTCCAATGGCTTGACGGCAAAATCGCTGCGAATTTTTTCAAGAGCAATCATAGCTTCGGCGCGCACGGCGGGATCACCGACCTGTAAATCTACAATCAAGGCGGGAACCGCTTTATCGGTGCCGTATTCGCCCAACGCTTTGGCGGCGGCAATTTTCACGCGGGTATCGCTTGACGCAACGCGTGGGTCACCGCGCAACGCAACGAGAAGCGGTTCGACTACGCGTTCGCTGCGGCTAGCGCCCAACGACGCAATGACTTGGTCCCGGACATCGGCGCTGGGGTCACGGAGCTGCGGCAGGAGATATTCGAGCGCGCGGTCGGTGTGCATACCACCGAGAATGTAGGACGCTTGCAGGCGGACTTGCTCGTTCTTGTCGCGCAGTTTGGCGGCAAAAAAATCGCTGGCTTGATTGTTCCGCAACCAGCCAAGCGCATGAATCGCGCGTTCGTCACGGTCGTCCCACGCGCGCGCGACAAGGGCTTTAACGACCTGCTCTAACAAGGCGGACGATGGCTCGGCAGACTCGGCAAGCGCGGCGGCGGCCATTTCTAAATCACCGTTTTCCTGAAGCGCGGTGACGACCTCATCGGATGAACCCAAGCCTGCATAAAACAAGATGACTTCGCGCCAAGCGGGGTCTAATAGATGTTCACGCATCGGCGCGAAATCGGGATTGCGGCGCAAGGCGCGGGCGGCGAGGAAATCTTGCAAGAGGCTGTGCTTGAACTCGACGCGCCCGCTGGGTCGCTCAATGAGAAAATCATAGCCGCGCGCGAGATGATCCTCTTGCGCGCGCTGCCCGCGTTTCGTGGAGAGAGCAATCCCTTCCAACGCGCGGGCGGCGAAATCGGGGTCGGATTCAGTGGCGAGTTTGCTTTGCACATAGTCGTCGAACAGTTGCGCGCGGCGTGCGGGCAGCGGCGAAATGTTGGCGCGCTGTGGCACATCAAACGGCGTTGCCGCGCCACCACCCGCGATGGGCAGAGCCACTTTTTCCTCAACTTGAGTTTCTGCGGCTGCGGTCTGTGGCGAATAGACCTGTAACAAAAGGAAGAGATAGAGCGGCGTGATGGCGAGTTCGCGTGTGCCCGCGTTTGCCTGAACGGAAGCGACGAAATCTTGCGCGGCACGATTCAAGCGCGAACTGTGCTTCTCGGTGGGCAAGCACCACGCTTCGGCAAAGGAAACGATTTCGCGTTCGTTGAACGGTTGAAGCTCGAGTGCAGTAAACTCTTTTGGAATCAGATTCGGGGTGCGTGTCGTCGCCCAAATTTTGGCGTTGGGAAAATGCGCGGCGAGCGATTCGAGATGATTGATATGAGCGGGTTCGGTTACATCGTCAAGCAAAATCCATGAATCGGTTTCAAAGTCCGTCGGCAGCGCGTTGGGATGATAATCCCCGAAGGAGAGGACGCGCGCGTTGCCGCTCACAGCCATGTATTGCAGCGCGGACGATTTGCCCAGCCCTGCCCCACCGATAAGCATCGCGCGTGAATAATGACGCGCGGCATTATCCAGATGCGTCACCGTTTGCGCCATTTGGTCGCGCAGGCGCGGGACGATATAAAGATGGTCGGCGTCGTATTCGGTTTTAAGAGGAGGCAGTGTGAGAAAGGAAACGCGCACGGGCGATTCCCTGCGCGGCTTGTTTCGTGTGAACCAATTCAAGAAAGTTGCCTTTACGTTGTTTGTGATGATTGTAGCATGGGCTGGAGTGTTTGCACAATAGGATAGCGGCTTTGACACGCAATGTTCTCGTGTTATAATGACTTTAATAATTTGACCCAACCGAGTCGGGCAGACAAGTACTGCCCCAAAGGAGGACGCTATGTATCAAAGATTGGTTCTCGTTGGGAATCTGGGGCGCGACCCCGAGATGCGGTACACCCCCAACGGCACTGCCGTTACGACTTTCCCCGTTGCGACAAGCAGACGCTGGACCGATGCTTCGGGCCAGTTGAAAGAAGAAACCGCATGGTTTCGCGTTTCTGTGTTTGGCAAGCAAGCGGAGATTTGTAATCAATATCTCGCCAAAGGTCGCCGCGTATTGGTGGAGGGCGAATTGGCGGTGGACGAAAAGACGGGCGGGCCGCGCGTGTATACGCGCAAAGACGGCACCGCAGGCGCATCGTTTGAAGTGCGCGCTAACACTGTGCGCTTTCTCACGCCGAAAGGCGAAGCGGGCGACAATGGCGGCGGCGGAACGTCTACGGGGAGTCCAGTTGCAACCGAGACAGGTTCGATGAGCGAAGAAGAATTGCCTTTTTGAATTCGTCATGGAAGTGACGCGCTGGAAAAGAACAAGAAACGGCAGCGTTCTGAACGCTTGCCGTTTTTTCTTTTTTCATAATGCTTCTATAATCGCTTGCGTTTATCTTAATCGCCAATACAGTTGACCCTGCCCCGCGACTCAAGTTCCGTTATCACGCATGAACGAATCTCGATTTCTATTTCTCACATTACTGTTGATTTTACTTGCCGCGTGCGGCAGTTCCACGCCTACCCGAACGAACCAGACACCCGTCAGCTCCCCCGAAAGCGCAACAATCGAACCACGCGCAACGACAACGATCCCCGCAGAACGCGTTTCGCCTACACGGACACGCGCCGCGACCACAGGCAGCGGTCAACTCAAGATTGCATTTTTGCTCTCGTCCACCGATACGCCGCGCCAGCAGCTGTTTGAACAGCTCTTGACGGAAGCCACACGCGGCATGACGAGCACCGTCGAAATTGACACTGCCGATAATGATGTCGCCACGCAGCGCGCGCAAGTTCAAGCGGCGCTGGATCAAGGGGCATCCGTGTTGGTGATTCAACCTGTGGATGCTGATGCGGCTGCGGCGTATGTGGATGCCGCGCACAAAGCCGGTGTGCGCGTGATTGCCTTTGACCGCCTCATCAATACGCGCGACCTCGATGCGTACGTGTCGCACGACCTCGCGCAAACGGGCCGCCTGCAAGCGCAAGCTGCGCTCGATTGGTTGAATGCTAAGAGCGTCAAAAAGCCGTGGAACTTTATTTTCCTCGAAGGCGCGACGGGCGATCCTCTCGCCGCAGAAATCACGCGCGGGTATCATCAAGTGCTGGATATTTCAATTGCCAAGCGTGAATCGAAAATTATTGCCGACCGCGCGCAGAGTGATTGGTCGCAGGAACAGGCGCTCAAGACCATGCAGGATGAGCTGGCGAAAGCGCGCAACAATGTGCAGGCGGTCTTGGCGAATAATTCGGCGATGGCGCGCGGTGCGCTGGCGGCGCTCGACGCGCAAAAATTGACGGGCAAAGTCTTTGTCGCAGGCGCAGGCGCAGACCCCGAAAACTTGCGCGCAATTTGCAACGGCGCGCAGACTTTGGAAGTAACCCGCGATGATGCGGAATTGGCGCGCTCTGCCGCGCGGCTCGCTATCACGTTTGCGAACGACCAAACGCCGGCCGAGGCGGGCTTTGCCAATAACACGATTCGGGTGGATGACCGCGATGTGTTTCAGGTGGCGATCCCGGTGCGCCCGATTACGCTCGATTCGATTCAAGCGGCGCTAGTGCAAAGTGGGATTGTGAGTGCGCGCGAATTGGGCACGTGTTTTCCACCGCTGGCAACGGGCGCAACTGTGCCGCCAGTGTTTGCGCGGGATACGCTAACGGTTTGGGTGCAAGAGGATGCCAACAGTCCGATCTATGCGTACTTGTCGAATCTGGCAGCGGCATTTAGCGCGGCAAATCCCGGCGTGGAATTTAAATTGATTCCGAAAGATAGCAAGACCGTGCGCGATACATTTGCCGATGCGAGCGATGGCGTTGATTTGTTGTGGACGACGAACGAAGAAGTGCAGCAGTTCGCTGCAAGCGATTTGCTCCACACCGCCGATTTTATGACGACGACGCTGTTTGCCGATCCTGCGGTTGCGGGAGGAATGCGCGAGGGAACGTTATACGGCGTTCCGGTGGCGACGGGCAACAATTTGGTGTTGTACTATAACAAGAAGCTGCTCAAAGACCCGCCCCAAAATACGGATGCGCTGGTGCGGCTCGGCGCGACGTTGACCAAAGAAGCGAGCGGGCAGTATACGCTGGCGTACGATACGACTGACCCGTTCTGGCTACTCCCCTGGCTCGCGGGATACAAAGGCTCGGCGTTGCAGAGTGATCGGCGCACGCCGAACCTCGATACGCGTCCAATGAGCGATACGCTTGGATTTCTCAAGACATTAAAGGATAAAAAAGTTGCTGCGCCGGACGCAGATCGGTCGGTTGCCGACGCGTTGTTTATGGATGGACGCGCGGCGATGATTATTAACGGCGATGAGGCACTTCCCGCGTATCTTGCTAAATTTGGCAGCGACCTCGGCGTGACCAAGCTGCCGCAGGTGAGCCAAAATGATCCCCCGCGCCCGTACACCGGTGGAATTTATTTCGCGCTGCCCGCTGGCGTGAATTCGTCCAAGCTGCAAATCGCGCAAGCATTTATTCAATTCGTCACGTCCAAGCCGATTCAACTGGATATGGCGAAAAAATTCCGCCGTCTGCCCGCGCTCAAGGACGCGCTAAACGATTCGACGATTACGAATGACCCCATTATGAAAGGCTGGAGCGACCAAATGCTGCTCGGCATTGCGCCGCCAGATGCGAATATCCTGACGTGTCTCTGGGAAGCCATCAAACCGAACGAAGCGGCAGTTTTGAATGGAACCGCAGCAGGAGATGTTGCCGCGCGCGCAATGCAGGCGCGCGCGGTCGCCTGTATTGACGCGCTCCCACGCTAATGGAGAGGAATCACTTGTGGAAAATCAAAGCAACGTGCGGCGCAAGTCCGCGTGGCTTGACCAGGGTGATGATTTATCGCGTGTGCTCGCCTTGAGCGACGCGATTTTTGCATTTGCCTTGACGCTGCTGGCAGTAGATTTGGATGTGCCGGCGATAGCGTCGAATCTGGTCTCGCAAGAGCTGCCGCGTGAAATCCTTGCGCTCACGCCCAAGTTCTTTGTCTTTGCGCTGGCGTTTTATCTGGTCATTGTGAAATGGATGGCCCACCGGCGCATCTTTCAACATATCGTTCGCTACGATTCCACGTTGCTTTGGATCAACAATTACTTTCTTTTGTTCATCGCGTTCATGCCTGTACCCACAGCGGTTTTGGGAAGGTATCCTACAGAACCCGCCGCATTGATTTTCTTTGGCGTGACGCAGATTGTTACAACGGCAGTGCAATGGGTGTTATGGTTGTATGCGACGCGCAATCATCACTTTACCGACGAAACGATTGACGATGAGATGATTCGTTTTTTCAGCCGACGTTATTTGCTTCAGATCCTTGCCCTCGCCGCGTTTACAGTGATTGCCGTGTTCAATGTCTTGGTTGCGCTGGTGCTATTGATTGCGATTGGCATTGGCTTTCAGGTTTATGTGAGCTATCAACGGAATCGGCACAGTTTTGCTTCCTAGCTAAGCGGAATAATTCGATGTCGCAGCACCCTTCTTCTGCACAAGTGGACCTCGACGCCGAGCGCGAGTCGAGCCTTGACCGCATTATTGGTTTGAGCGATGGCATTTTTGCATTTTCGATGACGCTGCTGGCGGTGAATGTAGATTTGCCAGGTCTTCCGGAAAACATTGATGCGGCCACTGTGACACAGGATGTCTATTCGCTTGCGCCCAAATTTGTTTTTTATGTAACGAGCTTTCTGCTGGTCGGAATGTTCTGGCAGGTGCATCGCCGCCTCTTCCGCTATATTCGAGTATCTGATACGGCTCTCTCGTGGTTGAATCTTTTGCTGCTCATGTTTGTCGCATTCGTGCCGGTGGCGACAGGCTTGTTTGACTCGTATCCTTCTGTGCCCATCGTCGCCCAGCTGTACGGTGGGACGCTGTTGATCATTACCGGGATTGGCGGGATTTTATGGGAACATGCCAAGAGAAGCGGGTTGCTTGATCCGTCGCTTGACCCCGACCTCGCCCGATATATGTCGTTCCGCAGCGCCTGTATTATTGCCATATATGCGCTGATGGTGGTCATTGCGTTTATCCAAGCGGAATATTCTCGCTGGGTCTTGCTCGCTTTTCTCTTCATTTACCCTTTCCTTCAGCGAATCTATCGGCGTATTTACAAAACCCCGCCGACAAGCACCAGTGACACATGAAAATCTTTGTTACCGGCGGGAATGGTTTCATTGGCTCGCATCTGGTCGCGCAGATTTTGGCGCGTGGCGATACGGTGATTTGCTTGGTGCGAGAGCCAAACCGCGCGCAAGATTTGCAAACGCTGGGCGCGCAGGTTGTACGCGGCGATATTACCGAGCGCGCATTACTGAAAGAAACCATGCGCGGCGCGGATGCCGTGTTTCACCTGGCCGGCATGTACAAATTGGGGCGAAAATTTTTCCCGACGATGCGGGCAATTAATGTGGACGGTGCGCGCAATGTATTGGAAACTGCCGCCGAACTCGGCGTGCCGAAAATTGTTCATACCAGCACCGTCGGCGTATTTGGCAATACACATGGAAAAATTGTGGACGAGACGTACAAAGCGCCAAAGGAGATTATGACTTCGGAGTATGAACGGACGAAATGGGAAGCGCATTATGAAATTGCGGTGCCGCTTCAACACAAGGGCGCGCCAGTAATCATTACGCAGCCGGGTCTGGTGACTGGCGCGGGCGATCCGAGTCCCCACGTTCAACAGGTTGACCTTTACTTACAGCGCACACCGATTGGCTTTGGCGCGAACGCAGGAATTACATGGGCGCACGTGGACGATATTGCAGATGGCCATATTCGCGCGCTGGAACGCGGTCAGCTCGGCGAATCGTACATTTTGGCAGGTCCGGCGCGCACGTGGAAACAACTGATGGAATCGTGGGAGCCGCTGACTGGAATTCCTGCGCCCAAATTTTGGGCACCAAACTGGATGATCAACTTTGCGCGGAACAGCACGGAAATATTAGAACGAATGGGAATCAACCTAGAGTACTCGGCAGAAGGAATGGCGGCGCTAGTGGATTACACATTCTGGGGAACAGCGGACAAGGCAAAGCGGGATTTGGGATGGCAGCCGCGCCCGATAGATGAGACTTCGCGCGAGATATTAGAGTATGAAATGAAAAAGCGAGGGATGAAAAGAAAGTAGTTTGTTATGGATTTAACTTGAGCCAACGACTCTGATAGTAAATCAATGGCGCGTCCTCTTGGTCTTGTACCTCTGCGTTTAATACCTCGCTAAGAAAAATCGTATGGTCGCCGCCCGCGTATTCCGCGACGACGTGGCAATCGAAATAGCCAAGTGATTCGGAGAAAATGAGCGTTCCGTTCTCGCTCGTTCGCCCCGCAACATACGCTATTGGTGTCTTGCGCGCTTCCCAATCATAAGCAAAGCGCCTGCCGATTTCTTCCTGCGAAGCGGCGAGAATGTTCAAGGCAAAGCGCTCCACGCGATGCACCAATTCGTGGGAGCGCGCATTTTTTTCCAAACAGACCAAGAGTAAAACCGGCTGAAGCGAAACGGACGAAACGCTATTGACTGTAACGGCATGAAAGCCCTCGCCATCGGGTACAGTCAAGACCATTACGCCGGTCGCGTATTGGCGCATTACTTGTTTGTAACGATTCGGATCGAGAGGCATATAAAGACCGTTGACCGACGACCGCCGACGGCGGACAGTAAATCGTAGTCCGGTTATCGTCAGTCATCGCATTTTGTTCCTTTATATCATCATACATAAACGTTGGGGCAAGACTTGGATTTCGATGCGATGCGCTTCGAGAAAGGGCAGCTCGCCGTCGGCTTCGACGGTCATTGGTTCAGGCGATTCGATCACCACCTTGCGCGCTTTTTTGAAGCTTGCGGCAGGATGATTGAGGTGTGTGCCTTTCATAATTTGCGGAATCACTTGAAGAATGCCGATGCGTCCGAGCGCACTACCAATAAATACGTCCAATTCGCCATCGGTGATTTCTGCCATTGGCGTCAACCAAAAGGTAGAACCGAGACAGCGACCATTGGTCACGGCGGTGATGGTCGTATTTAATTCAATGACCTCACAGTCATCCAGCGTGAGCTGGATGCGCGGCAGACCATAATCTGCCAATACCTGAAGCACCGCGAACATATAGCCAGCCTTACCGGTGAATGGAACGTTGCGGATCGCTTTTGCCACGCGCGCGCCAAAGCCAACATCTGCGCCGTTCGTAAAATACTGCGGCATCGTATGACCGGGCGCGGGACAATCGCCGGTGAGCTTGCCAACATCTACAAGCAGCGTCTTGCCTGACGTAAGGCGCGTAATGGCTTGCCGCCAATTGTCACGGTTTTCGCCCGGAGCCAGTGCAGGCGGTAAGGATTTGATAAAGTCATTGCCAGTGCCGAGTGGAATGATACCGAGCGCGATGGTTTCCCTTTCGTTCGACGCTTGGAGCAAGCCGTTCATCACTTCGTGAACAATTCCGTCACCGCCAACGGCAATGATTCGTTCATATCCTTGCGCGGGCGCTGCCCGCGCCAATTCGACGGCGTGACGCGGCGCACGAGTTTGTACTACGTACAAGTCTAATCCCGCCGCGCGCAGTTCTGCTTCAACTTGCGGAAACATTTGCGCGGCTTTGCCCTGCGCGGCTCTTGGATTCAAGACGACGAGTGTCTTGGACATTTATGCTCTCTTACATGCGAAATAGTTTGTACCAGCTGGGTTAGCGAAACTTTATCGAACGAATAAATTCGTTACTATGGCTGATTTGCGTTGACAATGCAATATGAACGATTATACTCAAAAAAGGTGACAAAACTTATTACTCTCACGACAGATTTTGGCTTGAGCGATGGCTATGTCGGAACGATGCGCGGTGTGATTTTGAATATCGCGCCTGACGCAACCATCGTTGATATTTCGCACGATATTTCCCCGCAAAACATTCAACAAGGCGCGTTGGTACTGGCGCACAGCGTTCCCTATTTTCCCGAACGCGCGATTCATGTCTGTATCGTGGACCCCGGTGTGGGTTCAGTGCGAAAGCCGATTGCCGTTGCTTTGGGTGAGACGATTTTTATTGCGCCTGACAATGGGGTGATTTCGTCCGCTGTCGCGGCGTTGTCTACAAAAAGCAATCTCGCGCCTCGCGCGTTTGAACTGACCAATCCGCGTTATCGCCTGCCGCGCGTTTCAATGACGTTTCACGGGCGCGATATTTTTTCACCTGCTGCGGCGCATTTAGCGAACGGCGTTCCTTTGGAGGAAATCGGCACGCCTCTCAACGATTTTGTTAAAATCACGCCCCCTGCGCCGAAAGGCGAGTCCGACGGTTCGCTGGTTGGACATATCGTTTACATTGACCGCTTTGGTAATATCGCTACCGACATTCAAGAATCCCATCTTGCCGCGTTTGACCCTGCACGCGTGTATGTTACGGTTAGAGGACACACGCTGAAGGGATTAAAGCGCACGTTTTCAGAGACAGAGCGCGGCGAACTTCTTGCGCTTATCAACTCGTCGGGGAATTTGGAAATCGCGCAGCGCGATGGAAATGCGGCGCAAGCGTTGAATGTTCGCGTTGGTGATACTGTGCGAGTGACAAAGGAATAGAAACCGCGAATCTACGCGAAGGATTTTATAATTAGTGTAGATTCGCGTGGATTCGCGGTTCTTAATCTTGCCCTAGAAGAAGGCAGAGTTTTGATTGAAAAAACCAGCAGCTCACATGAGCTGCTGGTTTTTCAGTCTTGCGAGGATGCGAGAATGCGTTGAGCAATCGGCAGCAGGAGGTCAACCCATTGGCTGTACATTTTGCCAGAGGGATGCAAACCGTCGCCCGCGATGAGAGAAGTATCGTTTTCCGCCTTGCGCGAAATGGGAGTGATATTCACGTAATGAACGCCGCGCGCCGTCGCTTCGCTCTGATTAATGGCATTGAACATATCAATTTCGGCGCTCACATTTTTGCGATTGCGACCAAATGGCGTCATGCCCCAATCGGGAATGGAAATGACAATTACGCGAGCAGGGTTATTTCCTGCAAAGGCGATAGCGCGTTCGAGTAGCCCAACAAATTCGCGGCGGTATTCTTCTGCGTCGCGTCCGCGATATTGATTATTGACGCCGATGAGGAGCGTTACGAGGTCGAAGGGACCAGGCGGGGGATTTTGTAAAATTGCGCGTTCGAGCTCGTCGGTCGTCCAGCCCGTGCGCGCGATGATTTGTGGCTCGTCAATTTGTATGCCCTGTTCGCGCAAGCGGCGGGCAAGTTGAACGGGAAAGCGTTCATGCGCGCTGACACTCTCGCCAATCGTGTACGAATCGCCGAGTGCAAGATAGCGCATAAATTATTTCTTTTGTCCTGTATTGCCAAAAGCGATTCCGCGCAGCGCGCCGAGAATCACGTCATTGAGCAGTCCCGCAACAAAGGCAAAGAGATACATCAAAAGGAATGGTTCCGCTGTGATGCCCAGCGCGGTGGGCGCAGCGAGGACGCCGAGCAGCGAAAGGATGTACAGTGCCGCGCCGAGCAGCCCGCCGAGAATGGGCGAAAGCGCGTATTTAACAGTGCACGCGGCATCGTAATCGCGCTTGAGAATATGTTGCGGGACTTGATAAAGCGCTGTCATTGCGCCGCCAACGATGCCCAAGCTGCTCCCGCGCAAAAGAGGCACAATGACGGGAAACACACGAATCAAGAGTGGGAGGAAAAACAAGCCCATGCCGAACAGCGTCCACATTAGCAGCCATCCGAACAGTAAGCGCATAGTCGTGGAGGATGCGGCGGCGCGACTGGTGCGCGCTTGGAGTAAACGCATTTTAACCTGTTCGGCGGCGGATTCTGCTCTTGAATATTCTCCCTTTTCAATCGCCGCGCGAGCGAGATTCAGATTCGTCAAACACTCGGCGCTCAAGCTTGGGCTATCGGATGCTTCCTCCGCGACGTTTTGATAGAGCTTGTCCACAAACTGGGAGAGTTCCAGCAGTTCCGCTTGCTCATACAGCAACACAGGCGCACGTACGGTCGCAGACGCGGCGACCGTGAGCGGCGAAACGAGATTCGAGTCAGCGATAGCGTCCGTAGTCGCAGAGCTGTCGCTGCGCGTTTCAGCCACGCGTTCGGCGCGCAAATCGGATTGATTCGAGGATGCAAAGCGTTGTCGTTTTGGAGGAGTAAATGTGACCGCTTCTGCTTTTTCAAGAATGGGAGAATCTGCCGTCGCTGGCTTGGGTGGTTCGGCAATGGCATCGAGTTGCGAAGCGATAGATTGATCCGAAATCGTGACGGGTTGCGGCGGTGCAGAGGCGCGCAAATCATTTGGAAATCGGGGAGGCGGAGCTTGTACGCTTGGCGCGGGGCGCGGCGGTTCGACCATAAAGCCCGATGGCGACTGCGCGCGCGGGTCGGGTTCTGACTCGATCGGGTTCGACTGGAGCTCGATGTCTTGACCAATCACCACATCTATTGGTCGGCGGCGCGAGGCGCGAGTTTTCTCATCGGGCATAGCACATGCTCTGTACAAAGACGCAGGTTGCAGGTCATACGTTCCAGTTGGAAGGCGGTGAGCGCGCTAACGGTCAGTAGTTTGAGTGAGGGTGAACAATCGAGAATGACCTATTCGTAGATATTCGAATGTGGACGAGTGCTGTAGACATGCAGAAAACGTTGCAGTAATAATTACAATCGCGCCAGCGAATGTAGCAATCGCGGGCGCGATTATAGCATAGAACGGCTAGACAAGACTGAAAATCAGCGGGAGATTGACGAAGTGCGGAGAACGCCTATACTTGCCGCTATCTAGCATCAGACAATTTTGCCATCTACTCCAACGAGTGGATTCTTTTGATGAGGTGAGGGATGACGACTGTCGAACCCGTTGAGGAAATGAAACGTGCCCAGGCGGAGGCGGACCTGGAACTTGCGGCGTGGCTCTTTGGTCTGATTGAGGGGCAAATGACGCGCGCCGATACAAAAGCAGGGTTGGTGGTCGCCGCCGACTCGGTATTTGCAACCGCGCTATTGCTCGCGTACAGAGGGACCATCTTTTTGATTTTCGACCCCGCCGCGTCAGTTCCAGAGCGACTGGCAGGCTTGCTGACTATCTTTTTGTTTTTTGCGATTTTGGCGTCAACCCTTTTTGCGTTAATCGCGGCGCGTCCCGCGCTCAAAGCGCACCGTGATGATGAGGGCACAATCTTTTTCTTTGGGCGGATTTCCCAGATGGCACATGCAGACTATCTCGAAGCGTTTAATTCTTCCCATCCCAAGCAGCTCCGCCATGCGATTTTGACCGAAGTGCACAATACATCGCAAATCGCCACTCGAAAATTCAAGCGAATTCGCTACAGTCTCGACTTTTTGATTGTGGGAGTACTCTTGTGGGCTGCAATACAGGTTCTATTGGCGCTGTCGCCAAGGTAAACGAATAGGAATTAAAAACGGATGGGCGGTTCTCGCCCATCTGTTTTTAATTCCTATTCAAACCTTCTTGCTATTATCCTCATTCGGGTTCGTGCCTTCGCGCATTCCTTTGCGAAATTCGGCGACGCCTTGCCCTAACGCCTTCATTACGTCGGTGAGACGGTCTGCGCCAAAGAGAATGACGACGATGACGAGAATAATCAGTAGCTCGGGGACTCCAATATCTGGCATGGCTTTCCACCTTCCTGCACCTGCGAAGCGGGTTCGCACGATCAATTTTACAACGTTCACACAGCTTTTCAAGTTTCAAAAATCGTAAATTTGCGTTTTCGGTTCAAAAGTAAAGGCGGGTCTTAATGACCCGCCTTTATTGACCTGCGAGCGAAATCCGCATTTTCCATTTGAACCAACGGAGGTCGAATGAATCGCTGGGGGAATCGGTCCAAATGGCGCGGAGGAATTGGTCGCGCGTGAGAATGTTGCCATGCATATCGTACGCGGTGAACGCATCGGGAGCGGAGGGGATGAATACGGGATATTCGCTCTTGGATTCATTTGTAGAGGGCAAGAACGAGGCATAGAATGAATGCGGCGCACCAATATGGAAAGACCCACCCTGAATCACGTTGTTCTCGATAATATTGCCTGCGGTGTTGCCTTCCATCACAAAATTTACGCCGTTATTGGTGAGCTTGTTGTCGGTGATTTGATTTTTGAGCGAGTTGTTGAGATGAATCGCCGCCACCGCGTTGCTTACCAGCGTATTATCGCAGAGGCAGTTTCCCGTCGAAATGTGGTCGGCGGGCGTGCCATCCACAAAGAAAAATTGCTGGCGGTCATAATCGGACGAATAAAAGTACAACCCTTCGCGGCTATTGATGACGGTATTGGTCGAGATGTTATTGTCTGCGCTGTTCCACGAAATAATGCCGTGATTCGATAGGTCGCGTAATTCGTTTCCCGCGTTGACCGTGTTGTTCTTGGCAAAGCCAAGCCAGATACCGTCGAGCGCATCGCTGATATGGTTGCCTGCGATGGTGTTGTCGCGGCAAAAAGAAAGTTCGATGGCGTTATACAGCGCGCCACTGATGGTGTTATTCTGAATCACGTTGCCATCGCCGCAGGGCGTGCCGTGCGCTTTGATAAAAATGCCATTGCCGTTCCCTTTGACAATCGTATTGTTACGCACAATGTTTTTGCTTGAACCCGCTTGTAACATAATACCGCCCGCATCGCAGCCCGGCCCGACGGTGCCGTTACCCCACGTACAATAGCGCAAATTATCCGATGCGCTATTTTCGGAAATCTCGCTAAATTGCACATTGTAAAAATGCACGCCCCACGCGGTATTGCCGTTCGCCGTATTGCCGCGCACGGTAATGCCGCTGCCGGTACGCACATCAATTCCAATGGCGTTATTGTCGGTACGGTTATTGGCAATCAACGCATTGGTGGTCGTGCCGACGCGAATGCCGCCGCCTTCGGTCAGCCCAAGAAAAACGCCAAAGTTGCGCGCGTCGGTGTCACGGAAATTGTTGGAGAGATTGTTGTCATGGACGTAGAGATTGTCGGCCGCGTCAATAAAGACCCCATACTTGTGTTTACTGACGTTGCAGTTGCGAATTTCGATATTGCGCGCAGGGCGTTGACTCAAAAGATTGCCGACCTGATGCACGACGATGCCATAGCCGTTCAAGTCTGTGCCGTTGAGCGAAAATCCCTGACAATCAAAAATCACATTGTCGCTGACAATTTGAATACAGTCCCATTGGCTCGTGAGCGATGTAGTGAGCCGATACAAACCGGGCCCGTTGATGCTGGTGCAGCCCGCGATGTTATAGACCGCTGGAACTTCAAAGGGTTTGAAATTGCTTGTGGCGTTACTACTCGTGCCGTTATTGCTTGTGCCGTTACCGCTCTGGCTGGCGCGCGGCGTGCCTTGCGCTTGAGCAATGGGCGTAATCTTGCCGCGACTTTGAGGAGTCGGCGCTATAGAGCCGTTGGCAGGATTCAACAAAATATTTTGCGTGACGGTCGCGCCGCACTTGACCTGAAGATCGTACGACGGAGGACCAGACACGGCAAAGCCAGTGGGCGGCGCAGAGGTCAACGTGTATGTGCCTGCGATGAGTCCGGGGAAATAATATTGCCCATTGCCTGTTGTATAGACGCCGACGACGCCTGACGCGTTGTACAAAAATAATTTCGCGCCGAGAATGCCCGGTTCACCCGCTTCGGCTTGTCCGTTCTTGTTCAAATCGGCGACGACACTACCGCTAATCGAACCAAAGCAGGGCGTCGGTGAGGGTGTCACTGTGCTGGAAAGCGCGAGGGTTGTCGTAATCGTCGCTGTGACGGTCGTCGTAATGCCGGGCGTACCAAATGGGGTTGTGGACGGCGCAATCACGCCGAGCGTGGCACTCGGGGTTAATGCGGATTCGAAGGTTGGCGCTAATGCGGTGACGGTCGGAAGCGGCGTGGGAGGTTCGGGCGTATCCGATGGGGGGATCGGCGTCGCCGTTTCGCCGCTCGTCGGCGACACCGCGACATTCAAGAACGGGGTTGCGGTATCGTTGGAGGAAGGCAGAATTGTGGTTTCAACGGGTGGGCGCTGGCCGCAACTGGCGAGAGCAAAGAGAGAACAGAGGACGGCAATCAAGAGAAGAATCGGAGAATTACGTTCGGTTGCCATTGCCGCAAGCAGAGACCTGACGTTCAGGAAGTAGGGATGATGCAAACACTACCTGAATCCGACGATTTCTCACAACGAATTGTTCCCCTTGCGAAAAATGCGAGATTCCAGCGTGTTCGGCGGGCGAGTATAGCACAGGGACTAGGGAGCGTCAAAGAACGTTAATCTAGTTTCAAGACCCGAAGGGTTTTTCGCGCCTGCGGCGCACAAACCCTTCGGGTCTTATCCCACTTGATTAAATTCTTTGACAAAGGCTCGTAAGGATGGTACAACAACGGGGAAAGCGGTTCACGCGGCACGCGTCAACCGTTTTCCCTTATGTTGTTTGCAATGCACTCGTTTTTGCTTCGGCGCGGTCTTGTTTTGCCGCTCGTTCTTTCCGCCGCCGCGCTGTTGCTGTTATCCTCCGCGCTCGCTGCGCCTGCCGAACAATCTACCGCGTGTTTCAATGCGCCCGTCAGCGCCGACCCGACGCCGACGGTGTGCATTGCGCGCGTACTCGCGCAAATTAACAGCACGAGTCCTGATAATCAATTCGTCGTCTCATGGCGTTCGCAGAAAGCCGAAAAGGGCCGCGTAGTGCTGACCAGCGGCGAAACGTTCGACGATGTGCGCGGCGCGAATTATCAGGGCAAGACGCATTATGTCGCAGTCAACAACTTGAACGCGAAAACGACGTATCAATTCGATATTCAATCAGGTAACAGCACATTTACAAATAATGGCGCGCACTGGTCGGCGAAACTGGGTGCGCCCGTGCAGCAGACAACGCCCTATACTATTTTTGGTCGCGTGAAAAATCCCGACGGCAGCGACGCCGACAATGTAATTGTCATTGCCCAAGTGCGCGACGGTGACAAGAAAGGGACGACGACGCGCTCCGCCCTGCTCTCCGCGCTCATCGTGCTCGCCGACGGCGGCGATTTTTTCAATATCAATCTCGACGAAGCGCGGATTCAGAATAACGGGCAAAAGTACATATTTAATCCCGACACGGACAAGGTGTTGATTACGGCGATTGGGGCGCAGGGCAGCGCGAGTCAAGTGTTTAAAATCAGCGACCTGCATCCGCCCGCGCCGCCGCCCTCGTTGATTCTCAATGCCAATGGTTCAGGCAGCGCAGTGACCGCGACGCCGACGATCCTCGAACCAACGATTACACCAACCGCAAGTCCCACCCTCACCGAGACTCCCACTCTGCCACTGCCGACTGAACCGCCAGAACCGCCGACTGACACGCCTGTGCCAACAGAAACCGCGACGCGTGAGCCGATTTTGGAATTGGTCACTCCGACTATCATGCCCGCAGAAGAGACGCAAATCGCGGAGAATGAAGTAGAAACCGCCATTGCTCTCCCCGTCGGGGACGAAATCGAACCGCCACAACCCACGCGCGTCTCGCGCGGCGTGCCAAATGTGCTTGCTCCCGTCGAGACGAATAATAATAGTAACGTTATTTTTATCGTGCTGGCGGTTGTCCTGCTTGTCGGCGCGGGGCTACTGGGGCTTGCGGCGTATTTTGTCACGCGGCGGTAATTTTCGTGTAAACTACCGTGTACATTGGCACCGCAGAGAGCGCAGAGGACGCGGAGGACATAGGAGCTGTCATTTCGAGCCGCTGTTGATGCGACGGAGTTCGTCGCCGAAATCTCGCTTTTGGAAGAGAGATTTCTCACGCCGATGTATGCGATGGCGATGTATTCCATCGCATACATCGCCATCGGAATGTTCGAAATGACAGTTTCCAACACTTCTCTGCGTCCTCTGCGGTGAATTGTGGAAATGAATATGAAGACGATTGATGTAAATGGGGTTTTGAAAGAATTAAAGCTTGACCCATTGGAAAAGGGCTTGCAGTTAATTGGTGGCGAAGAATTGGCGGCGGATGCATTCCCGCGAATTGACACCGACCGTCCCGCGCTGGTGTTTCAACTCGACGCGCCCGATGTTATTCACCGCGCGGCGCAAACGCTGCGCGTGAATTATCCTAAAACGCATCCAATTACGATTTTGAACGGCAAACGGCAAGAACAAATGACGCTGGATGAGTTGCCAGATGCAAGCGTGGGGCGCAATGCAGTATTGTATATTCCACCCCTACCCTACGCGAGTTCGCCGCTGACATTGGCGAATATCATGGGCCGCTTGCGCGCGCCGAACGGCTGCCCGTGGGACCGCGAGCAAACGCACGAAAGTATAACCCGCGCGTTGATTGAAGAAACCTACGAAGTTATCGAAGCGATTTCCGACAAGGATATGACGCATCTGAAAGAGGAATTGGGTGACTTGTGGCTGCACGTCTTATTTCAAACGCAGATTGCACGTGATGAGAATGAATTTCGCTTATCCGAAGTCGGCGCGGAACTCGCCGCTAAATTGATACGGCGTCACCCGCATGTCTTTGGCGACGTGCAAGCGGCGAACGCGGCAGAAGTCTTGAAAAATTGGGAAGTCATCAAACAGCAGGAGAAAAAGGACAAAGGACAGACGGCTCACGCGAGCGCGTTAGACTCGGGTATTCCGCGCGAACTGCCTGCGCTCACCCGCGCCCAAAAAGTACAAGAACGCGCCCGCCGCAAAAAATTACAAGCCGCGAACGGCAAACGTCCAAGTACGGCAGTGGAATTGGGCAAGAAAATTTCACGTGCGCGTAATCGGGAACGGGTAGTTGGAGAATTGCTTCTGGAACTGGCGGGCATTGCGGAAAAGCACGGGATTGACGCCGAACGCGCGCTGCGCGCCGCCACCAAAGAATATGTACAAGAAAAAAGTGATGGGCGATAAATCACCCATCACTCTCGTGGTCGGGGCGAGAGGATTTGAACCTCCGACTTCTTCGTCCCGAACGAAGCGCGCTACCGGGCTGCGCTACGCCCCGATTTTGTAATTCCATTATACGCGCGTTATTTTGATTCACAAAATGTCTTTATTCCTTGCCCTCGCCCAACTTGGTGAAGAACTCGCCGCCACCAAGAAAAAACTCGAACACAGCGCGCTCATCGGCGCATATTTGAAGCAAATCGCGCCGGAAGAAATCGCGCCCGCATCCCGTTTGCTCATCGGGCGTATTTTTCCCGAAAGTGATACGCGGATTGTGAATATCAGCGGCGCGGCGTTGAATCGCGTGTTGGAAAAGGTCATCGGCGCGCCAATGGAATGGTCGGGCAGCGCCGTAGATTTTGGTGATGCCGTGGCGCAATGGCTTACCCAGCGCGGCTGGAAACCTTCGGGGGAACCTTTGCCGCTGCTCGAGGTGTATCATATATACGAGGAAATTGCAGAGGTGCGCGGCGCGGGGTCCCGTACGCGCAAAGACGAGCTGCTTGCGGGACTCTTTCAGCGCGCCTCGATTCTCGAAATCAAATACATCACCAAACAAATTGGTGGCGATATGCGCGTCGGTGTGAATGAAGGGTCGTTGCTCGACGCGCTGGTGCGAAATACCAACATTCCTTCGGCAATCATTCGCCGCGCGAATCAAGTCGCGGGCGATGTCGGCGCAGTTGCGTATACCGCGCTCGTGCAAGGTGAGGAAGGATTAAAGGCGCTCTCGCTGCAAATTGGGCATCCGCTCAAGCCGATGCTTGCCCAAAGCGTGGAAACCGCCGCCGAAGCGTTGGAAGAAATCGAACCCCCGCTCGCGTTTGAATTCAAGCTCGACGGCGCGCGCCTGCAAATTCACAAGCACGGCGATACGGTACAATTTTTCTCGCGCAATCTTTCCGACATTACCGCGTCGCTGCCCGAAATTGCGGAGCAGGTGAAACGCGAAGTGCGAGCACGCGATGCGATTCTCGAAGGCGAAGTCATTGCGATTGATGGGAATGGACGCTCGCGCCCGTTTCAAATTTTGATGCGCCGTGTAGGACGTGAACGCGATATAGAGGCGATGCAGCGAGAAATTCCCGTACGCTTGTTTTTGTTCGATTGTTTGTATCACGATGGGACGACGCTGCTCGACCAGCCGAACGAACTGCGGTGGGGCGCGCTGGAAGGGGTGGCGGGCAATATCTTGCTGGTGCCGCGCCGAATCGTCACGACAGCAGAAGAAGGCGACGCGTTTTTGCGCGAAGCACGCGCGGCGGGACATGAAGGTATTATGGTCAAAGACCTTGCCTCGCCGTACACACCAGGCGAGCGCGGCAAGTATTGGCTCAAGCTGAAACCCGTTATGACGCTTGACCTCGTAATCGTCGCGTCGGATTGGGGATACGGGCGGCGGCACGGCTGGCTGTCGAATCAACATCTCGCCGCGCGTGATGAAACGAGCGGCGAATTTTTAGAGGTGGGCAAAACATTCAAGGGATTGACCGACGAAGAATTCAAATCGCTCACGCAGCAATTGCTCTCGCTCAAGCAGCGGCAGGTGGGTGGTACGGTATGGGTCAAGCCGCAAGTCGTCGTCGAAGTCGCGTTTAATAACATTCAGCGTTCGCCGGTCTATCCTTCGGGCATGGCGCTGCGTCATGCGCGCATCATTGGCTTTCGCCCTGATAAAGCCGCCGATGAAATTGAAACGATACAAACGCTGCGTGAGTTGATGGAGCGCGAGGAGCAGGGAACTTGATGCGTGAATTAGAAGAGCGTATCCGACGAGAAAGCTACGATCTGGGACGCGGCATTATCAAGGTGGACTCGTTTTTGAACCATCAGGTGGAACCCGACTTGATGATGGCGATTGGACGCGAATTTGCGCAGCGGCTTGGGGCGACGCAGCCGACGAAAGTGATGTGCGTCGAAACGGGCGGCGTTGTGCCTGCGTTCACCACCGCCGCCGCGCTGCACGTTCCCCTCATCATTGTGCGAAAACGCCGCGCGGCGGGAATGCCGCGCGAACTCTTAACCGAATCCACCCTTTCGCAAACCCGACATCAGGCTATTGACCTGTATGCGTCGCCCGAATTTCTTTCACCACAAGACCGTATCTTGCTGATTGATGATTTTCTGACGAACGCGCAGATGATGCTGGCGCTGTCCCGTCTTGCGGCGAGCGGTGGCGCGCAGGTCGTCGGCATTGGCGTTGTGATTGAGAAAACCTACGAAGGCGGACGCGAGGCACTTGCCGATTCAAATGTGCCGGTAGAGGCGCTGGTACGAATTGGGAAAATTCAAGACGGCACGATAGAGTTCGTAGATTGATTTCCAATGTAGGGGCGGCGTGACGCCGCCCCTACATTGGACTATGCGAAAATTACATTTTCTAGTTAGACCTTTTCCTCCTAATTTACAACCGCGCGCGCGCGTTGTATAATCGGCTCTGATGGACACCCCCCTCGACGCCAACGCGTCCGAACTGCAAGAACCTAACCTCGGCGACACCACTCTCATTCCTACGCTCGATGTCGAAGTGGATACCGTAAGCGTGGTGGACGGCATCTGGCAGGACCAACCCGATAATGTCGCGGCGTTTGTCGAAGCGCGCCTCGGCGACCTCGCGCGCGGGCGCGGCAATCTTTATATCTGCCTCGATGTAAGCGGCGAAGTTGAAGGCCGTGGCGAAGTCGAACGCGCGCTCGTGGAAGTCGTGCGCGATACGTACGCGACGAGTCGCGGCAGTATCGGCTTTGCCATGGCGGAAGCCTTGCGCGCGGCGAACGCGCATTTGTACGAAATGAATCGGCAGGTCGCCCGCGAACAGCGACGGATGGCGGGCATCAGCGCGGTGGTCTTGCGCGGCAATGATTTGTACATCGCGCAGGCAGGTCCGGCGGTGGTGTACGTCGAAGCGAGGCAAAAACTTGCGCGCTATCCAGCGGAATCGGATTGGTTTGTAGAAGATTCGCCGCTCTATTCGCCGCAAGGAACAGCATCCGCGCCGTTGGGTGTTCGGCGCGAATTTGCCTCCGATCTCGCGCACGCGTCGGCCAGCGCGGGCGATGTTTTCGTCCTCGCCACGCGCGCGTTGACGCAATTGGCAACGACCGAAGAACTGGCGATTGCGTTCAATGAACGGAGCGCACAAGAGATTGCGAGTCACTTGGAAGAATGGGGCGAAGATGCCGATTTCACCGCGCTCATCGCTGAATTGACCGACCCCCGCGCGCCTGTCGTGATTGATGAAGAAGACGGCGATGGATTTGGCGCGCGCGCGGAGATGGATACCCATATCGAGTCGCTGCCGATTCCGTTGACTTCGCTCGTTCCGCTCGACGAATCGGAACCTCCGCTGGAAGAGGAAGAAGAAACGGACGACGCGCCGACATTAGACTGGGATGCGCCCGACGACAATGAAACGCAAGCCCCGCGCGAAAAAGAACCAGAATTGGAAGAACCCACTACGCAGCCCGTTTATGCAACTGCTGCCGCTGCGGTATTGAATCCCTCTATCTTTGCTGCGCCAGCCCCCGCCCGCGCGGAATCAGAAGCGGAGATTGAACGCCGCCGCGCCGAACGCGCCGCGCGCCGCGCCGCCCAGAGAGAAGGCATCACGCGAGCCATTGGCGCGGTGACGGGAACGCTGTTAATGATTCTCGCGGCGATTGGTGGAATTTTTGGGCGCATCTTTGGCGCAGTGAATTGGGAACGCCTCGGCAAGACGACCAATCGCACGTTGAACCTGACGGTCAGTGGGTTATTAAGTTTTATTTTGCTCCTGCTCCGCCTTGTGCTGCCCGGTACTCCCGCCCGCACCAACATTCTGCCGCGTCGTGCCACCAGCGATCCGTTGTGGGTCAAGGCGCTCGCGCTCGTGCTGCCCCTCTTACTCTTTGGGCTGGCAGGCGCGCGCTATATGCAAACCATCAACTCGCGCGAAACCCAGTTCAACGCGCTCGTCGCGCAAGCCGATACGATTGTCAAGCAAGCCGAAGTCAATCCTGACAAGACAGAAGCGCGCAAGCAATTGACCGATGCATTGAAGCTGGTGAATGAGGCGCGCGCGATTCGGGATACGCAAAAAGCGCGTGCGGTGTTGTACACAATTCAAGACCAGTTGAATGAAATAGATGGCGTCGCGGTGCTGTACTTTTTGCCGTCGGTCGCCACTTTGAGCGGCGCGCAGCTCACGCAAATTGCCGCGACCGACCAAGATGTTTTCATGCTCGATGGCACGAGTCGCGTGTTTCGCTATGTCGTGAATGATGTGTCAGGAGTTTCCAATCCCGAATCGGGCGATGGCGTAATTTTGAAAACGGGCGACAAGGTGGGCAACACGACGGTAGGTGCTCTTAAATTTTTGGTGAGCGCGCCGCGTCAGGACAAGGCGAACATTGTCGCCGTGACAAACAATGCGTTCCTCTGGTACGATTTGGAAGCGAAGCAGTGGAGCGCGCAGACAATGGCGGACGCGAAAAATTGGGACGACCTGCGCGCGATTGAATCGTTCGGCGGTAATGTCTATTTGCTCGACGCCAAGAACAATCAAATCTATCGCTACACGCCCACCGCGAACGGCTACAGCGCGCAAGCCACACCATACTTTCCAGAGAATAGTACGCAGGACCTCTCGCAAGCGGTGGATATGGCAATTGACGGCGATATATGGATTCTCAACAGCGATGGAACAGTGCTGCGCTATCGCGGTGGCACACAGATTCAGTTTGAGCTCGGCGTGCTGCCGACGCCGCTCAAAACCCCTGTCGCCATTTTTACGCGTCCTGAAGTGGACTCGCTGTATATTGCCGATTCGGGGAATCAACGCATTGTTGAATTCGACAAGAATGGCAAATTTGTACGCCAATTCGAGCCGTACGCGGAAAAAGGCGACGTGTTTCAAAATTTAAAAGACTTTACGGTGAACGATGCCAAGCGCAAATTGTATTTTATCAACACGAACGCGGCGTTTATGGCGAATGTGCCGAAATAATGAGATTCAATAAGTGAGGTTATGCTTGTCATTTCGAACGGAGTGAGAAATGACAAATACTTCCTAATGCAAGTGAATGAGTGATTTGATTTTAGGAATCGAAACTTCGTGCGACGAAACGGCAGCGGCAGTGATTGAGGACGGCTGCCGTATTTTGTCGAATGTGGTCGCGTCACAAGCGCAATTGCACGCGCAATACGGCGGCGTGTTCCCGGAGGTTGCTTCGCGCGAGCATGTATTGAAAATTATTCCGGTGATTGAAGCGACGATGCGCGAGGCACAAAGCGAATGGCGCGATTTACGCGCGATTGCAGTGACGCATGGACCGGGGCTGGCGGGTTCGTTGCTGGTCGGGGTGAACGCGGCAAAAGGCATCGCGCTGGGGCAAAATTTGCCACTGCTTGGAACGAATCATCTCGAAGGACATATTTACGCGAATTGGCTTGATGCAGGACTACCGTACATTCAAGCACACGAAGAGGATGTGTTTCCACTCATTGCGCTGGTCGTCAGCGGCGGACATTCTTCACTGGTCTTGATGCACGGACACAATGAATACACCGAGCTGGGGCATACAATTGACGATGCGGCGGGGGAAGCGTTTGACAAGATCGCGCGGCTCTTGCATCTTGGGTATCCGGGCGGTCCTGTGATTCAGCGAGCCGCCGAGCAAGGCAATCCTGACGCGTTTCCCCTGCCCCGCGCACAGACCAAGAATCCGTACGACTTTTCCTTTAGCGGTTTGAAAACGGCAGTCCTTCACCTCGTGAAACGTTTTGCCGATAACGCGATTCCGGTGAACGATATTGCGGCGAGCGCGCAGGAAGCGATTGTTGATTCGCTGGTCGAAAAGACCTGCCTCGCGGTCGAAGAGTTTAACGCCAAGCGGGTCTTGCTCGCAGGCGGTGTGGCGGCAAACAAGCGTTTACGGCAAGCAATGAGCGAACGCGCCGCGCGTCCGGTGATTTTTCCCCCGCCCAAGCTCTGTGTGGACAATGGCGCAATGATTGCGGCAGCCGCATGGCGGCACTATCGCGCAGGAGAAAAAAGCGCGTGGGATTTGGATGTGATTCCGAATTTGAAACTGACCTAAAAACCCGAAGGAGTCTCGTGCGATAAAAACATCGCTGACCCTTCGGGTTTTTAGGTCCTATCCCGGTGGCGTTTCTACTTTTTCGGTCTGCTTTTTCCGGTCCAGCGTTGTATCATCCCATGAAGCCGGGTCGTTTAATGATTCGAGATGCGTGAACACGGTGATATTCGGTAGAGCACGGCGAATATCGGCTTCGATTTTTTCCAGAAGCTGATGGCCATGCTGCACCGTCCAGTCGCCGGGGACGAGAACGTGCATGGAAACAAAACGGCGCGAGGCTGCTTGCCGCGAGCGCAGCGCGTGAAATTGAACGCCATACTTTTTGTAAATATCTTGAATTCCATTGATCTTTTGTAAATCTTCTTCTGGCAGTGCGGTGTCCATTAATCCCAATACCGACCGCCGCACCAGCTTAAAGCCCGTCCACACGATGTTAATTGCAACTGCAAGCGCAATTAGCGGATCGAGCCAGTACCATCCGGTCAGTGCCACTGCCGCGACGCCGAGAATGACGCCCCCCGATGTCCATACATCGGTCATCAGGTGCCGTCCATCTGCCTCTAATGTAATAGAGTTATTCTCTTTGCCTTTGCGTATCAGGACGAGCGAGACGCCGAGATTGATCAGGCTCGCAAGCGCAGCTACGATCAAACCGATGATTGGTGTTTCAATCGGCTGCGGGTTGAGCAAGCGCGCAATTGCTTCATAGCCAATCAAGAGTGCAGCCAGAAAGATAAGTGTACCTTCCACCCCGCTCGAAAAATACTCTGCTTTGCCATGTCCATACGCGTGCTCCTCATCCGGTGGTCGCGCCGCAATGATTAGCACCGCCAACGCGAGCAGCGCGCCAATAAGATTTATGCTAGATTCTGCCGCATCGGACAAAAGCCCGACCGAATTGGTAATCCAATAAGCCGTGAGCTTGAGTGCCATAGTCGCTAGCGCCGCGCCAATAGAAAGCCACGCATAGCGCGGCAGTTGGGCGCGATCTTCAACTTCCATAGACCCAGTGATTGTATTCGACTGATTCATCTTGACCACAATAAATACCTATAGTACAAGATTGGGCTATGCCAACCTTTGATGTCTTTCTCGCACGCACGTACAAGGTGCGGGTGCAAGCCAGCGATGCGTTTTCGGCGGAACGCATCGCCGAAGATTTTATCGGCGATGTTGCCGACGCTTCGACATCGGATGACCGGGCGCAATATCACTTTGAAATTCAATCCATCGAAATGACGGATAACAACGCATTCGATGCGATTGAACTCGACAACGCATAGCATGACGGTGGACGCGTATCGCGCTCTTCCGTCTGTCGAAGAGCTCTTGCAAAATCATACACTGCGCGGCTATGAGCGCAAGGTCGGACACGCGGTGGTGGTCGAAGCCGTGCGCGCCGCGCTGGATAACGCGCGCAGCGAGATTCGCGCGGGACGCGAAGCGCCGATGCTCGCCCTGCTGGTGGATGCGATCACAGAACGCATCGAACTCGCCATCCGCCCCACCTTAACGCGCGTTATTAATGCCACGGGCGTTATCTTGCACACGAACCTTGGGCGTGCGCCGCTTTCGCAGGACGCGCTGCAAGCAATCCAAGACATTGCCGCGAGTTATTCTAACCTCGAATATGATCTCGCGGAGGGCGAACGCGGTTCGCGCGCGGTACACGCCGAAGAGCTCATTACAAAATTAACAGGCGGAGAAGCCGCGCTCGTCGTCAACAACAATGCTGCCGCCGTCATGTTTATTTTACGAGCATTTGCCGAAAACAAACAGGTGATTATTTCGCGCGGGCAGCTGGTGGAAATTGGCGGCGGATTCCGCGTCCCGGATGTGCTCGGTCAATCTGGCGCGCAAATGGTTGAAGTTGGCACGACGAACCGCACGCGCGCGCAGGACTATGAAAATGCCATTACCTCTAATACGGCACTGCTCCTACGCGTGCATCCTTCCAATTTCCGCGTAATTGGTTTCACGGAACAAGTATCGCTCGAAGAGTTAGCAGCACTGGGTCGTAAGCATAACTTACCCGTCGTTGATGATTTAGGCAGCGGCGCGCTTCTAGATACGACGAACTATGGATTGGCGCATGAAGCAATGCCGCAAGAAAATTTGCGCGCGGGAGCCGATTTAGTGAGCTTTAGCGGTGACAAGCTGCTCGGAGGTCCGCAGGCAGGTATTATTGTTGGAAAGAGCGAACTTGTTAGCAAATTGAAAAAACACCCACTGGCGCGTGCATTGCGCGTGGACAAATTGACGCTGGCCGCGTTGCAAGCGACGCTCTTGCACTATATGAAGAATGAGGCAACGCAAAAAATTCCCGTCTGGCAGATGATTGCGGCGCAACCGGATGCGCTGGATGCTAAAGCGCGTGCCTGGCGTGAACGATGGAAAAAATTTGGGTTGGACGCCGATGTAATGGATACGCTTTCAACGGTCGGGGGCGGCAGTCTGCCCGGCGAAACACTGCCGACGCGTGCTGTGGCACTCACTGTTTCTTCGCCCGATGCGTTTGTGAGTCAGCTGCGCGACAACAATCCGCCTATCGTCGCGCGCATTGAAAATAGCCGCGTGATTATTGACCCGCGTACGATTCTGCCACATGACGAAAAACCTTTGCTTGAAGGGGTGGAACGCGCCGCGCGGTTGGTGCGGTCGGCGGGAGGAGCAGGTAGTAGGTCGTAAGTAGCATTATGCTATAATCGCCACTCGATATGATTGCTGAAAATTTACAGACGGTTTTTCGTTATCGCGAGCTGGTTCGAAATCTCACGCTGCGCGATCTGAAAGTGCGTTATCGAAATTCGCTTCTCGGCTTTCTCTGGGCGTGGGGCAATCCGATTATGATGACGCTGGTGTTCACCCTCGTCTTTCAGGTCATTGCGCCGAATGCAATTGCGAATTATCCGTTGTTCATTCTCATCGGCTGGCTGGTGTGGGGCTTTACGACGGCTTCAATCACAGATGGGATTGGGAGTATTGTCGGCAATTCGACACTGGTAAAAAAAATTTGGTTTCCGCGCCAAGTGCTGCCTGCGTCGGCGGTGCTGGCAAATGCGGTGAATTTTTTGCTCGCGCTGCCGCTGGTTGCTGCTCTGATTGTCTTTTACCACATTGAAATTCAGCCAGCGCTTTTACTTTATTTTCCGATTATCTTTATTTGTCAGCTTGCGTTAGTGATGGGCATTGCGTTTTTTCTCTCTGCTGCGAACGTGTATTTCCGCGATACAGGTGTGATCACGGGGGTATTGCTCACCGCGTGGTTTTTTCTTTCCCCGGTTTTCTACTCGGTTCCCCAGCTAACGACGAATTACAGCCGCCTCGTCTATTATTTGAATCCGATGGCAAGTATTATTGAAGCGTATCGCAACATCCTCTATGGTTCGACAGACGGCGCGCCGCCCGGGCCACCCGATATTGGCTTTTTGCTTCGCACACTCATCACTGCCCTGTTAGTACTGGTGCTTGGATACATCTTTTTCTTGCGCGCCAGCCGCCGCTTTGGGGAAGAATTGTAGGGGCAGGGTGACCCTGCCCCTACCGGACGCCTCTTCGCATCATCTCCACTAATTTATCAAGCGGCAACGCTTCGACGGTGCCTTGAAAGCCGCGCATCGTTTCGGCGGATGTGAGCGCGTTAAGGATTGCTTCTTCGACGGCTTCGGCGGCTGCCTCGAATAAATTATCCATCGCCGAATGCGGCAGCATTTGTAAGAGTAGCGGTTGGGTGGCAGTTTGCGGGATATGATTGCCCGTCGCAAAGGCGAGAAATAAATCTCCACTGCTGTTTAAGCCGTAGCCGCCGACATGGGCGAGTCCCACGGTTGCGCGCTGTGCCAGCCGTTTGCATTGGGTTGGAATGAGCGGCGCGTCAGTGGCGAGAATGATAATGATGGAACCCCGCGCTTCATCCTCCTTCTCTTTCTCCAACAAAATTTGACCGACCGGTACGCCATTGACGCGCAGGTGTTTCATTCGACCATAATTCGCTTGCACCAGCGCGCCGATGGTGTAGGACGCGTCGGCTAGCGGCACGATGCGCGATGAGGTGCCGATGCCGCCTTTGAACCCGTGACAGCGCATTCCCGTTCCTCCGCCGACGTTTCCTTCGGCAACCGTTCCTCCCTGCGCGTTTTCAATCGCGGCAAATACGTGTTCGCGTTTGAGATGAAACGCGTCTATATCATTCAGGTACCCATCATACGTTTCCGCAACAATCGGCAATGTCCAATTCGGCGCGCCGGGTTGTGAACGGATATATTCAACGAGCACATCGCGCACCAAGCCGACCTGATGCGTGTTTGTAATTCCAATCGGCGTGGTCAACAAGCCAGATTCTTCCAACCATGCAAGTCCGGTCATTTCCCCGTTGCCATTGAAAATATGAAATCCTGCAAAACAGGAATCGGTCCATATCTCCTCGCGCGGCATGATGATTGTGACGCCCGTACGCGCAACGCGCGGTTCGTCATAAATCAAAGTTGTGTGACCGACCCGTATCCCCGGTACATCCGTAATCGCATTGAACGGGCCCGTTCCATATTCGCCGATTTGAACATTCAGGTCGCGTAATCGTTGGCGGGTCATTGCATTCTTCTCCTTTGAAAAAAAGTTCCAGCACCCGCATCATATCGCATAAATTGACATTCCTCGTTACTAAACGGATAATCTCTCCTCGTCATATCCGAGCCGTGTAAGGAGACTTATGCGATTTTCCATCTGCGTCCTCGTTTTACTACTCGCGTTCGTAGCGGGTTGCGGCACGAATCCAACCCCGCCGCCTGCTACATCTCTTCCTCCCGCGCCGATTGTAAACGCGCCCGCGACAGAAACGGCAATCGCGCAGCGCATCTTTGCAACCTTGACGGCGAGCGCGCCATCGCCTCAACCCTTGCAGCCGACGCTCGCAGCAACCGTAACACCGCCGCCTGCTCCCAATACCGCGCCAACTAGTGCGCCGCCGCCAACGAATGAACCAACGGTGATTGTGCCCACGCTGTCACTGGCGCTTTCGCCCAGTATCACGCCTCTACCAACCATCGTTCCGACAATAGGGCCCACACTTACGCCGACACAAGTTCCGCTCCAAATTACGCGCGAAGGATTGCTTGGCAAAATTTTGTTCAAAAGTGCGCGCGGCGAAAGGGAAAAGTATCCTTCCAGTTATCAGTATTATGTGATGAATGCCGATGGCAGCGGTGTGCAGCAGGTTGATAAAAAAGCAGCGCAATCGCTGGCGGATCAGCTAAAACCGCTCGAAGGATATTCGCCTGATAAAAGTTTGCTGGTGCTGGGCGAGCTCACTTGTAGAGGCGGATGCCGATTGTATCTAGGTCCGCCGGAGGTAATCAAGAATCGCAGTCAAGGAGAATGGATTTCTAGTGGAAGCGCCGACAATCCCGTTTGGTCCCCGGCGGGCAACTGGATTGCGTTCACGTGGAATCGTGATAACAACGGCACCAAGAATATCTTTAAAGGCGATCCGTCCAAGACCAATCAGGACTTTAAAAAGTTAACCGATTTTGGCGGCAAGCGCGACACCAAATTCCCCACCTATTCACCAGATGGCTCGCAGCTTGCATTTGCCACGCAGGATGGACCGCGCTGGCAAATTTGGGTTCTCAATGCGAATGCCGATAACCCCATTGATGCGAATGCTCATAACTTGAGCAACTCGGAATTTGATGATTGGGACCCGTTATGGATTAAATAAAAAGAGAGAGGACATCAAACGCGATGCCCTCTCTTTTTGCGTCGCATCGCTCACACCCTAGATGAACAATGCCACATCTGCGCCTGCGGCGAATTCCAGGAACGCTGCTGCGCCACGACATTCGACGCCTTCAATCAAATTCTCTTCGTGCACGCCCATCACGCCCATCGTGGTCGTGCACGCGTATAGATGACCGCCGCCTTCACGTGTAACATCAATCAGCTCTTGCAAAGGCGGAATGTTCGCGCGGTCAAACCACGTTTTCATCATGGCTGTCGCGATTGGCGTCATGCCGGGCAGCATTCCGACAAAATTTGGAACTTGAATCGGCACGGCGGAAAGCGGCGCGGGCATGGCGGGATTGCCAATCGGCGCGACTTTTAACGCGGGCAGCTTGTTCTTGTTCACAATGTCCAGCCCATAGAATGTAAAAAACACGCCGACTTCCCAGCCCAAACTCACCGCCGTCGAAGCGAGAATCAGCGGCGGATATGCCATATCCAGCGAACCCTTGGATGCGACCAGCGCGAGCCGCTTGCGGCGCGATTGCGCCTCGTGTTCCTTCTTGGCTTCCATTTCGGCAATTCGCTTGGCAACCAGTTCTTCTACTTGTTGTTGGATCTCGGGTGACAACATAGTTTCCCTCACTTGGCGCGTCGAATCAGAAAGGTAAAGACCTTGCCCTCTTGTCCTATCGAGAGCAATTCTTGTCCGGTCTGGCGCGCCCACGCCTCAATATCGTACTTGGAACCGGGGTCTGTCGTTTCGGTCAGAATCGTTTGACCCACATTGATTTTTTTGATTGCCTGTGTCAATTTGATTATCGGCATCGGGCAAAGTAGATTCTTGCAGTCGAGAAACAAATCTGCTCGTGTTTGTAGTTGTGCAGCCATCCTTATTCTCCTTCTCATCACGCTTTACTTGTTCACGTCAAAGAAAACAAAAACTCATCACCACAAACGGCGATGAGTTCAAGGGATAAGCAAATGTTCGATACCTATTCGTGAATAGGCATCGCTGCAATCAATTGCTCATAATTCGCGTTTGAACTTGCGCCGTTCAGGAACGCGGAACTGCGTGCGGCGGTGCGCGCAGCCCCGCCTTATACAGATGCACTGGAACGCGTCCAAACGGCCCAAGTCGTTCATTGTGAATGAATTGTAATCAGCCGATTTAAATTGTCAATCCTCTTGCACATTGCGTTTCTTCCCGCGTCCTAATTGGGAAGAGCGTTGGTAGGCCGCCCAAATCGCGCGCGAGAGCGCGGTGCGAAATCCGGCTTTTTCTAAATAATATAACGCTTCCGCCGACGTGCCGCCGGGCGAAGTCACTTGATTTCTCAAGCGCGCAAGGTGCTGCGGGGTTTGCTGGGCATATTCTACCGAGCCGCGCACAGTTTGCAGCACCAATTTTTCGGCAATATAGCGCGGAAAGCCGAGATGTACGCCCGCATCCACCATCGCTTCCATAAAGAGAAAGACATAGGCAGGTCCATTGCCCGAAAGCGCGGTCGCCATATCCAGATAATCTTCGTCTTCGACAAAAATTTCTTCGCCCAATGCTTTGAGAATTGCCTGTGCCTGCTCGCGCTGCGCCATCGTCGCGGCGGGCGAAGCCGTCCAGACCGTCATGCCCTGCCCAATCTGCGCGGGCGTGTTCGGCATGGAGCGCACGATAGCATGGTGATTTAAACCGTTCTCAATGTTTGCGATGCGCGCACCCGCGATGACCGAGAGGACAAACGCGTTGGGGCGAATATGCCCACGCAGACCTTGCATCACGTGATTGAGCATTTGCGGCTTGATGGCAAGCACAACAATCTCGGCACCTTCGACAGCGCTGGCGTTATCCGTTGAAATGTGAATGCCGTATTTGCTTTGCAGTTCTTCGACGCGCCCGCTACGCGGGCCGGCGGCGATGACTTGGGTGGGCGAAACCAATTCGCCGACCACCAATCCGCGAATCATCGCCTCGGCCATCGCGCCGGGCCCGATAAAAGTGATTCGTACGTCTTGCAGCATCCCTAGCTCCGTTGGGGCGAGTAACGCCCGCCCAATGTGCAATAGGGAGGCATTATAGCATAGCGCAAATCGCGTGGAATGTGTGCCAACTCTCGCTTCCCATATCTTGTATAATATATCTCCATCTGTTCTTCCACGGCTGTAAAGGAGCTTTCGTATGGAGTACATCAATCTAGGGAAAACAGGGCTCAAAGTATCACGGATCTGTCTCGGTATGATGTCGTATGGCACACCCCAATGGCGCGAGTGGGTGCTGCCCGAAGACCAATCACGTCTTTTTATTCAACGCGCACTCGAACAAGGGATTAACTTTTTCGACACCGCCGACGTGTACTCGCGCGGGGTCAGCGAAGAAGTTACAGGTCGCGCGCTGCGGGATTTCGCGCGGCGCGAGCATGTCATTATCGCCACCAAAGTGCACGGGCGCATGAGCGATGACGTGAACGATGCGGGACTCTCGCGCAAGCACATTCTTGATTCAATTGACCGTTCGCTGCGCCGTCTATGTACCGATTATGTGGACCTGTACCAAATCCATCGCTGGGATAATCACGTGCCGATTGAAGAAACGATGGAGGCCTTGAACGATGTCGTCCGCGCGGGCAAGGCGCGCTACATTGGCGCATCGTCCATGTACGCTTGGCAGTTCGCCAAGGCGCAGTATGTCGCGGAAAAGCACGGCTGGACGAAATTTGTTTCGATGCAAAATCACTATAACCTCGTCTATCGCGAAGAGGAACGGGAAATGATTCCGCTGTGTCTTGACCAAGGCGTTGGTCTCATCCCTTGGTCGCCGTTGGCGCGCGGTTTTCTCGCGGGCAATCGGCGTAGAGAGGATTGGGGCGAAACCGTGCGCGCCAAGACCGACCCCTTCGCGCAAGAAATGTATTATCAAGAAGCTGATTTTCAAGTGGTTGATCGCGTCGTTGAACTTGCCAAGCGGATGGGGCACAAACCCGCGCAGGTCGCGCTCGCGTGGCTGCTTCATAAACCCGGCGTAGATTCGCCCATCATCGGCGCGACGAAAATGTATCAGCTCGACGATGCGATTGCTGCGGCGGAAATCAAATTGTCCGATGAAGAGCTAAAGTATTTGGAAGAGCCGTACGTTCCGCATCCGGTGCTTGGTCATGGCTAGACCGGAGACGCGGCGCAATGTAGTCATTAGCATTGGAGTGATGCTACTGTTTTTTGTCGGATGTTTGATCTGGACCAAGCCCAAGCCCGTATCGTGGAATGATATTTCCCGCACGGCAGCAATAGAGTCGAGTGTCGAACAAGGAACGTGGGCGATTGATACTTCGCCTTGGCTTGACTTTACCCGTGACAAAGTCTCACTGAACGGTCATTTTTATTCGGGCAAGATGCCGCTGCTTTCCGCCGTTGGCGCGGTGTGGTATTCTGTCCTTTACAAACTTGGTTTGTCGCTTACGCCTGACTGCGCGACAAGGGCAAGGGGCTGCGCGTATTATTGGGTCACGCTGCTGCTGATTGGCGCGCCCGCGTCGGCGACGGTCGGTCTGTTTTACGCGTGGGGACGATATTTGAATCTATCGGCAGCCATCGCGCTGCTCGGCACGCTGACGCTGGGAGCAGGCACAATGCTCCTGCCGTACAGCCTTGTGCTGAACCATCATCTGCCGTCCGCCGCGAGTTTGTTCATCGCGTTTTTTCTCTTGATGACACGTGCGCCGCGCGATGCACGCTGGATGCTGGGCAGCGGGTTGTTTGCGGGGTTGGCGCTAATGTGCGACCCGCTTTCGGGTTTGATGGCAACGGCATTGTTTGTGATTAGTGCAGTACGGTATCGAGTGCGTTCGTTATATTTTCTAATCGGCGTGCTACCTGCGCTTTTCGCCACCGCGTGGCTCGATTTACAAATTACAGGAACACTTTTACCGCCCTATCTGACGCCGAGCGCGTATGATTATGAAGGGTCAACGCAAGCAACGAATCCGGTAGGCAATATCTCGCCGGATGATCCGGTGCAATACGCGTTTAAAATGTTATTGGGCGCACAGGGCTTGTTCGCGTACAACCCCACGTTGTGGTTTGCGCTGGCAGGAATTGTCATTGTCGTATGGACGCGCAATCATCCGATACGATTCGAGGCGGCAGCCATCGGCACGGCGTTCGTCGCGTTGGCGTTGTATCTCGCGTTTCGGACAGGAAATTTGGGCGGTGTCGCGTACGGCGAACGCTATTTTGTGAATGCGATTCCGAACGTGATGGCGTTTGTCTTTTTTGCGCCGCCGCTCGCGGTGACGCGTTTTCGTCCCGCATTTGCTGCGTTGTTCGCCGTCGCACTGGCGCTCTCGCTCTTTTCATCGTACCAAGGCGCAAGGAATCCTTGGGCGTACGTCGAACCGCCGTTCCATTTGACGCGTGATGCGGCAACAGGCACATTGGGCGTTAAGTGGACGGTGAATATCAATCAAATCGGCTTTTTAAAACAATAGAAGGAGAAGTATGGAGATTGGGTTTCTAACGGGTTGTCTGCGTCATCGCCCTTTGACCGAAATTATCGAGTGGGCGGGCGCAAATGGGTTTACTTCGCTCGAACTGGCATCGTGGCCCCGCGAGCATCAAGTAGATGCGACGCTGGACGTAGTAGATTTCACCCAAGCCAAAGCGGACGAGCTGAATGCATTCGCGCGTCAGCATGGCATCAAATTTACTTGTTTAACATATTGCGAAAATACGATTACGGGAGACTTGAACAAGCGCAATCGAATTGTGGAGCATCTCTATCGGATTATGGATGCTGCGCCCAAGCTCGGCGTTAATACGGTTTGTACCTTTGTCGGACGCGATGCGACGAAAACGCAGGCGGAAAATTTTGACGAGATGACGCGCGTATTTACGCCGCTCATCGAGTATGCGGCAGCTCGCAATCTTCGCATCGCTATCGAAAATTGCCCGATGCCCGGCTGGGATTTTGAAGGGCTGCCGGGGAACCTCGCCTATTCGCCGTTGATTTGGGACGAAATGTTTCGCCGTATGCCGCAGGCGAATTTTGGGTTGAATCTTGACCCGTCCCATCTCGTCTGGCTGGGCGTGGATATTTACGATGCGGTGAAACAATACGCGTCCCGCATCTTTTACAGCCACGCCAAAGATACGCAGATTTTTTACGACAAGCGCGCATATAATTCAATTCTGAATTCGGGTTGGAATTCGTGGTGGACGTATCGCTTGCCGGGCAAGGGCGAGATTGATTGGGCGCGGTGGAGCGATACACTGCGGCAAAATGGATATGACGGCGTGCTGTCTATCGAACACGAAGACCCCGAATATGAACATACGGAAGAATTGATCAAGGAAGGTCTGCTGCTCGGACAAAAAAATTTGCGGGAGGCATTGGGGCGTGGATAAGGTTCGTACTCTCATCGTCGGCACGGGGGCAATGGCGCGGCACCACATCGCGGACATTCTTACACAGCAAGATACCACCGAAATTGTCGCTTTGTGTGATCCATCTCCGCAACAACTTGCGCTCGCCAGCGCATTGTTTGAACAAGCAGGACTTGAAGTACCAACCACGGGCCCGGAATTAGAGCCGCTGCTTCAAGAACTCGAAGGAGAACTGGACACCGCGCTCATCGTCACGCCGCACGCGTATCATTTAAAGCAAGCGATTGCCTGTCTCGAAAGTGGTCTCGACGTTCTTCTCGAAAAGCCGATGGTGATGAATGCGCGCGAGGCGCGCAAACTCATCAAGACTGCCAAACAGACCGGACGCTTGCTCGTCGTCGCGTTCCCCGGTTCGCTCTCGCCGCAAATTCGCACGGCGGTGAAACTATTGCGGAGTGGACAGCTTGGTACAATTCAAAGCGTCAATGGATTTGCGTGGCAGGATTGGAAAAAGAATACAGCGAATACGTGGCGACAGATTCCAAAGCTCGCAGGCGGCGGCTTTTTGTTTGACACCGGCGCGCACCTTTTGAACACAACCTGCGATTTGGTCGGTGAAGAATTTAGCGAGGTCGCAGCGTGGCTCGATAATCGCGGCGCGCCCGTAGATATTATTGGGACGGTAATGGCGAAAACAAAGTCAGGCATCTATGTCACGATGCACGGCTGCGGTGAATCCTTTCATACATGGGCTTCTGAAATTCTCGTCATTGGTACAGGCGGACTCGTACGCACCGGCATCTGGGGAGAACGCCTCGAAGTCCAAAAGGGCGACCCAAAATATGCTCGCGGCTTCCAACCGCGCAAAGTGAAACTACCGCCCTCGCTCGGCGTATGGCAGCAATTTTTAAAAGTACGCGCTGGCACAATGGAAAATCCCTGCCCGCCTGAAGTTGGCTTGCGGATGGCAAAGCTGTGGGATGCGATTTGCGAGTCTTCACAGCAAGGTGGAGTACCAGTCAAATTATAAAGGAAAATTTGGGGGAGCGAAACAAGGAGGAACCATGAAGCTTCAAGAACGTTCTGCACGCCTTGCGCTGATCAGTATTATGCTGCTTTTGCTCATCGGTACTTTTGCGTTCACAGTGCAAGCGGCGAACTATCCATCCCCCGATTCGCGCACGCCTGCGCTGAATTGGGGCGATGGCTGCCGCTATGTCGTGCGCCCCGGCGATACGCTGTTCCGCATCGCGGTGCGCTATGGCGTCTCGTGGTGGTATCTCGCGCAAATCAACGGGCTGTACAATCCCAATTACATTTACCCGGGGATGATTCTCTTTGTTCCGTGCGGAGGCAACCCGCCGTATCCACCGCCTCCGCGAACACCCTGTGGTCCTTCTCAAAAGTATGATGTCCAACCGGGCGATAACCTGTTTCGCATCGCGCTCAACTATGGCTCGACCGTCAACGCCATCCGCGACGCCAACAATTTGTGGGGGCGCGTGTTGCGCCCAGGCACGACGATTCTCATTCCGTGTCCGCAAAGGACGCCAACCCCGCCTGTAGACCGCGTACCTGTCCAACCCCTGACTGCGCCTACACCTGCGGGAACGCCTGCGCCGGGCAATTCACAGCTCGCGCCTGAACCCTCGGCAACTGTGAATTTGCAAGACTCGAAAGTAAATCCCGCTGCCGTGAATATCCAAGCCGGCCAGTCCGTGCTGTGGACCAATTCCGACCAAAAGAGCTATACCATCGTTAGCGGAATGCCCGGGCAGCCGAGCAACTTTTTCTCATCGCCCCAGATTGCGGCGGGCGGCACGTTCCTGTTTCAATTCACCGCTCCCGGCAACTATTCGTACTATATCATGGAAGACCCCACCATGACTGGGCAAGTGAACGTTACTCCTTAAAAAGGATACACTATGAATCCTGATCCTCGTTCTCGCTCGCGCATTTTGCTCGACGGTATCAATCGCGCCGCCGCGCGTTCCTACTTTCACGCAGTCGGTTATACCACCGAAGATTTACAAAAACCGCTCATCGGTGTTGCGGTCCCATACGCCGAGATGAGCTGCAACTATCACCTGCGCGATTTGGCGGTCTATGTGAAAGAAGGCATTCGCGCCGCAGGTGGCACGCCCTTTGAATTCAATACGGTCAGCGCGCATGATGGAATCACGATGGGCACGGAAGGAATGAAAACGTCGCTCGTCAGCCGCGACCTCATCACCGATTCTATCGAACTGATGGCGCGGGCGTACTATTTCGATGCGATGGTCGTTCTGTGTGGCTGCGACAAGACGATTCCTGCCGCGGCGATGGCGCTGGCACGGATGAACATTCCCGGCGTCGCGCTGTATGGTGGGACAATTATGCCGGGGCATTGGCGCGGCAAAGATTACGCCGTCGGTTCGATCTTTGAAGCGATTGGCGCGGTGGCGGCGGGCAAAATGAGTGAAGCAGACTTGCACGAATTCGAGCAAGTGATTTGTCCTGGCCCTGGCGCGTGCGGTGGACAGTATACCGCGAACACAATGGCAACCGTTTTAGAAATCATCGGACTCTCGCCAATGGGCGCGAACAGTGTGCCTGCCGTTGACCCCCGCAAAAAAGAGGTTGCGCGCGGCGTCGGTTCGCTCGTCATGGAGACACTCAAACGCAATATCAAGCCGCGCGATATTCTCACGCGCGCCGCATTTGAAAATGCGATTGCGTGCGTGGCGATGACGGGCGGCTCGACGAACGCGGTGCTGCATCTGATTGCGCTGGCGCGCGAAGCCGAAGTGCCGCTGACGATTGATGATTTCGATCCAATTAGCACGCGTACACCGTTGTACGCTGACCTCGTACCGGGCGGGCACTATACGGCAGTCGAAGTGGATCGCGCGGGAGGGATTCCGGTGATTGCCAAACGCTTGTTGGACGGCGGCTATGTGCAAGGCGACACGCTGACGGTGACGGGCAAGACGTACGCGCAAGAAGCGTCGCTCGCGCAGGAAACGCCGGGCCAAGTCGTCATTCGCCCGTTACAAGACCCACTGAAACCGACAGGCGGTCTGGTGATTTTGAAAGGAAATCTTGCGCCCGATGGGGCAGTAGTCAAGGTAGCGGGACACGAACGCCCGTATCATCGCGGACCTGCCCGCGTGTTCAATCGTGAGGAAGATGCAATGGAGGCAGTAACGCATCATCAAATCAAATCGGGCGAGGTGGTGGTGATTCGCTACGAAGGGCCACGCGGCGGCCCGGGGATGCGTGAAATGCTCGGCGTAACCGCCGCAATTGTGGGCGAAGGGCTGGGCGAACAAGTCGCACTGATTACCGATGGGCGATTCAGCGGCGCGACGCGCGGCTTGATGGTTGGACACGTCGCGCCGGAAGCCTACGTAGGCGGACCAATCGCAGCACTGCGCGAAGGCGATATGCTGGTGATTGATATTAACCAGCGGCAGCTCGCCGTAGAGCTTTCCGATGAGGAAATCAAGCAGCGACTCGCCGCGTGGACGCCGCCCGCCCCGCGCTATACGCATGGCGTCATGGCGCGATATGCGGCGCTGGTCGCACAGGCGAATGAAGGCGCGGTGCTTGGGCCGTAAAGAATAATGGGGCTGATTTGTCAGCCCCATTATTTTTTCATCTTGAATAATCTTGTAATTATAATTTTGATATAATCAGAAACTGTCATTTTGTCTCTTTTGGCTGCACTTTTTAGTTTGTCGTAGGAGTGAACCTCTTTCCCCTGCCATATAATATCAACTCGCCGCTCTGGTTTTGTAGCCACATGCGTGTAATTCTCAGGACTCGCCCAATAACATGTCGCACATATTGATGGGTCTTTGTGTTCTATTCCATTCACGCAATGTTCGCATGTCCACGATTTGCTCCGATTGTGTGGCGCACAAACTAACATGTAATCAGATATATCTTGGGAAACCGATTCCTCTGCGACCAAGTAAGGAATACGATGATCGCTTTGAAGTTCATGAAACTCAAAACGCCCTCCGCAAATTGCACATCTCTCATCTTGAAGCTTATAGAGTTGCTTTTTCAAACTCTTGCTAAGGACAATCCGTCCACCGAGTTTACCTTGCCGAATTTTGCTCAGATCACCGAACCGATAAGCAGCAATTCTTCTTCCGTCTGTTCCTTGAACGATGAATGTTTCAAGCGGAATTCCCGCTTCGCGCACATCCCTTGCCGCGCGAGGCGGATGATTATAACCATACTTGTATAAGTCTTCTGTTGTGATGAACCCATGTTTGAGAATATGAGCGATGACAACTCGCGCGCGTTTGTTTTTGACAGAATGTAAACGTTGAATGAGCTCGTCAGAGAGTGAGTTGTTTTCCATTAAATGAGAGCAAACGGCAAATCAAGTTGCTTATAGTTTGCGCCATGAGACGACGGTTTTTTACTTGGATCGAGTTTCAATTCTTGCACAAGTGCTGGCGAAAGATAGAGGGATTCGTACGTACTTTCCTTGCGACCCAACAGAGTGGATTGTGCTGAACGACCGGCATGGAGTTCAATATGATACAAATTCAAATGACTTGGCATCCCATTGCCGTAGACTTTATCTCCTCGTCGTCCGTCATAACTGACGATGAAGCGAATCTGCCGAGTGACGAGATCGCTTAATGCTTCTACGAATTCATTGAACTGGATTTGGTTGGCATATCGTGCGTCGCGCTTGGTGGAAACTCCTTGATAGGGCGGATCCATATACACTACATCAAGCGCTGTTACGGCAGTCAGGACTGTTCGATAATCTCGACAACTAACAAGTGTCCGTCCTTTCAAAAGACGCGATGTTGTAATAATATCTCGTCGCATCGCTGTTGGATGACGGCCTTTCCGCCGATTATCAGGACTTTGATTAAATTCACCATAGGCATTGTATCGCACGGAAGCCTTGACGCAACGCGCTAACAAATAAAGCAAATGCTCTGCTTGATGCGTTTGATTAAATTCCCGTCGAACCTCATCATAGAATTTTCTTTCCCGACCATGCTGCTGTCGCCACAGTGTTTCGTACGCGTCTGCCAGTTGGGTTGGACGTTCAAGAATGGTTTGCCACAGAGTTACTAGGGGCTGATTTGTATCATTCAACCAAAAATGATCTGCCTTTTTTTGAATAGCTGTAGCAATTGACAGCGCACCCGAGCCGGCAAATGGCTCGATGAGACGCGAAACATTCGGTGGAAAATTCGTCAAGATCAGATTCGCAAGAAGTCGCTTGCTTCCCTGATACGGAATTGGGTGTGGAACAATCATTTCAAGCCTATTATAACTTAGAAATCCTATCCAAGCTTCGTCCGCCCTTTATTTTCTGCGCCGCTCCAATTCGCGCTCGACTGCCTCCCATTCGACACCCCGCGCGGCTAACAGCACCATCAAATGATATATCAAATCCGCCGCTTCGGACGCGAGCCGCGCATCGCTCTCTTTGTACGAGGCGACGATAACTTCAATCGCTTCCTCGCCCACTTTTTTCGCAATTTCGACATCGCCGGCCGCAAACAATTTTGCCGTGTAGGAATCGGGAGGAGCATTTTTCTTGCGCGCTTGAATGGTCTCAAACAACTCATCCAACGTGTTACTCACCGTCGTCCGTCCTCTGTCGCCTGTCGTGCGCGGGCAAACTCAAGGCCCGATAAAAGCACGAGACTTCGCCTGTATGACACGTCGGGCCTGCGGGGTCGCACAACAGCAACAGCGCATCGCCATCACAGTCATACAGTATTTCGCGCACGCGCAGTACATTGCCCGACGTTTCGCCTTTGCGCCATAATTTTGCGCGGCGGCGACTCCAAAACGTCGCGTATCCTGTTTCGGTGGTTGCGCGCAATGCATCCGCATTCATAAAGGCAAACATCAACACTTGTTTCGTCCGCGCATCCTGCACGATAGCGGGGATTAATCCGTTTGCATCAAATTTTAATTCTTCATTCATTGCCGCATCCTCACACCGCGCTCTGCCAAATAGGATTTGACCTGCTCAATACTCATCACACGGTCATGGAACAGGGACGCCGCGAGCACCGCGTCCGCGCCGCCGAGTGTCAACGCTTCGTAAAAATGTTCGAGGTGTCCCGCGCCGCCCGACGCGATGACAGGGATATTGACCACCTCCGTAATTGCTCGCGTTAAATCCAAATCATAGCCCTTGTGCGTTCCATCGCGGTCAATGCTGGTCAGCAAAATTTCGCCCGCGCCGCGCCGTTCGATTTCTTGCGCCCATTCAATGGCTTCGCGCTCACTCGCTCGCCGCCCGCCATGTGTATAGACCTGCCACTGCCCATTCGCTTCGCGTTTGGCATCCACCGCGACGACCACACACTGACTTCCAAATTTTTCCGCGCATTCGGTAATAATTTCGGGATTTGCTACAGCGGCAGTATTGAGACTCGCCTTGTCCGCGCCC
>Ga0070741_10001631_pt1 | contig 66369 bp, 71 predicted proteins | sample Coa_R1_4_FD_66440 | JGI IMG/M metagenome (GOLD analysis project Ga0070741, IMG submission 66440) | Surface soil microbial communities from Centralia Pennsylvania, which are recovering from an underground coalmine fire - Coalmine... | ecosystem: Environmental > Terrestrial > Soil > Unclassified ...
GAGCCCGCTGGAACGGCGCGACGAAGTCCGGCCCCGGCTCCAGCTCAGCGGTCGACAGCCGTGCGAGGCGCGCGAGGATCGCGGCAGCCGCCAGCCCCTGCGTCGGGGGAGGCAGCTCGTAGATGACGGCGTCGCGATACGGGAATGCGACGGGGTCAACCCACTGCGAGCGGTGGGTGGCCATGTCACGCGCCGTGAGAAAGCCACCGCGCTTTTCGACCGCGGCAACGATGGCAGCGGCGATGTCGCCGCGATAGAAGCTGTTGATGCCGCCGCGGCCCAACGCACTGAGAAGAGTTGCGAGGTCCGCGTTGCGAAGCAGCATGCCCGCCTCCATCGGCGGGTACAGCGCGTAAGCCGTTCGCTCCGCGCCGAGCCAGCCGGCAGCCTGGCTCAACGCCTGCGACAGGTTGGGCGTGATGATGTAGCCGTCCCGCGCGATGGCCGCGGCGGGCTCGAGCACGCCGCCCATGCCGAACGTCCCGAAACGTTCGAGCAGCCGCCCCCACGCCTCGACCGTGCCGGGCACGGTGACCGTGGTGGCGCCGCGCAGCGGCATCGCATCGTGACCTCGTGACCGCATCTCGCCGATCGAGGCAAGCTCGCCGGAGCGTCCCGCCCCGATCAACCCGACCGGCGCGGCGGCGCCTGCGGGCCACACGATCGCCATCAGGTCCCCGCCGACCGAGGTCATGTGCGGATAGACGACGCAGAGCACGGCGTCCGCCGCGATCACCGCGTCGATCGCGTTGCCGCCTTCCCTCAGGACCTGCGCGCCGGCCTCGCTCGCGAGCCGGTGAGGGGTCGCGATCGCGCCCTTTGTCAATTGACCGCTCCCGCCGGCACGCTCAACGGGGGGTGATGAACTCGATCGCTCCCGGCTGGATCTCGAACAGGGCGGGCAGATAGCCGGGATCCTCACCGTCGACATCGATGCGAATCCGAGCGGTCGACGTGATCGAGATGCGCTTGCCGTACATGAGCTCCATTTTCGGGTTGGACTGCTCGAGATGCTTGCCGCTGCGAATGTCGTTCATGCCGCGCAGCGTCTCGATCCTGCCCGCGTCCTTGATCACGACGACGTCGAAAACGCCATCGGTCGGCGAGGCCGTCGGCGCGATGTGCATGCCGCCGCCGTAGTACTGGCAGTTGGCGATCACGACCTGCTGGGTCTTCGGGATTTGGTGCGTCTGCCCGTCGATGACCATCGTCATCGGTTTGTTGCTGTAGCTGAGCATCGAGAGCGCGCCTCCGACGACGAAGGTCATGGACCCCAGCCGCTTGCTGCCGTGGTTGACCCTGTGCACGACCTCGCCGCCGAAACCGGCGTCGGCGATGTTGATGAAATGCCGCACCGCGGTGCCTCCGTCCTCGGTCGTGTACGTGACCGCGCCGGCGTCGAGCCGCCGGACCAGCCCCGTTTTCACGACGTCGACCGCCTGTCGGTGGTCGATCGGGATGCGCAACGTCCGCCTGAAATCACCGCCGGTCCCGAGCGGCACCATCGCGAGCTTCGTGGTGGTGGGGATGGGCGCGCCGTTGTGGAAGAAGCCGTTCACCACCTCGTTGAGCGTGCCGTCGCCGCCGACCGCCACGACCACCGGACGTGAGGCGAGCACGTTGCGCTGGGCGATCTCCGTCGCCTCGAGCGGGCGCGTCGTGAAGACCGATTCGTATGGGATGCCGCTCGAGGGGAGCCAGCCTTCGACAACCGACCACTCCCGCCCTGCTCGTCCCGCGCCCGACACCGGGTTGACGATGAACAGGACCGGAGCGCCGGCTTGGCCGCCTATCGCGCGCCTCCCATGGCACGCGGGTTCATCACGCCGGCCGGATCAAGGCCGTTCTTCACCGTCTTCCAGACCTCCATCCACCCTCCCATCTCGGCGGCGATCCACCGCGCGCGGACCTGGCCGACGCCGTGATGATGCGTGATCGTGGCACCAAGCTCCTGGGCCGCTGTCATCGCACCCTCCCATGCCCGCAAGTACGCGGACCTCGCACTCGCCTCCGTCTCGCCCGAACCTCCGAACGAGAAATAGGCGCAGCAGCCCTGCTCATAGGCATGACTGAAGTGGCATAACGCCAGGCCGCCCGCCGCTATTGCGGACTTGACCCTCGCATGAAGCTCCGGGAGCACGGTCCACGGTGCGGCAAGCTCGACCGTGTCGAGGTACGCGCCGGCCGGTTCGAGGAAGGCTTTCAATCTGTCGGCGGATAGATCGAAGCGATGTCGCTGCCAGCGCTCCCATGGCCCTTCCCCCTCTGGCCTGGCACCCGCCGCGAAGCGCTCGACCACCCCTGCCTCGGCTGCAGCAACCTCGGCATGGCCCGCGGTCGCGACCACGAGCAGGCACTCGCCGGCATCCAGGTCGAAGCCGTTGAACGCGCTGTCATCGGCGTCGTACAGGCGCATGACGAGCGGCCGGATCCCGGCCTGCATCACGGCGCGCATGCACTCGAGGCCGGAGCGCAGGTCGGCAAACGCATAGCCGCGCCCGACGGTGGACTGCGGGAGCCGGTGCACGCGGAGTTCGGCCGCGAGAACGATGCCGAGCGCACCCTCGGCGCCGATCCACAGCTCGTGAAGCGCCGGACCGGCGGCGGAGCGAGGACCAGGACGCGGACCCGCGACCGTGCCGTCGGCGAGGACGACCTCGAGGCCCTGGACCATGTCCTCGATGCTTCCGTAGCGGCTCGACTGCTGACCGGACGAGCGCGTCGAGACGAGACCGCCGACGGTCGTGCCGGGCAGGGAGCTCGGGTAGTGGCCGAGGGTGAGGCCCCGGTCGTTGAGATGCTTCTCCAGTGCCAGCCCGTTGACGCCTGCTTCGACACGGCACAGCAGGTTTGTCTCATCGACCTCGAGGATCCGGTCGAAGGCACCCATGTCCACCGCCAGCTCTCCGGCGGCCGCCGCCACGGCGCCGCACACCCCGCTCCCTCCGCCCAGCGGCGTGACGGCGACGTGGTTCGCGGCCGCCCAGCGAAGCACCGCGATGAGCTGCTCGCGGCCCGACGGACGCACGACCTGGGCGCGCGGCGGCACTTTGCCCGCCCGTTCGTCCATCAGCGCCAGCGGCCACAGGTCACGCACCGGGCGCTCGTCGAGGGATTCGCGGCCGACGATCGCCTCGAGTTCCTTCCGCATCAGGCCGGCTGCCGCGCCGCGCTGCGCCCGGCCATCCAGCCCGTGAGGATCGGCACCCCGAACCCGCACGGCCCCGCGTACTCATAGCCGCCGAGCACCGCGCCGGCCGCGTAAAGGTTGTCGTACGGCGCGGAACCGTCGGCGTCGAGCGGGTGGAGACGCCGGTCGGTCATGAGGCCGATTCGCATCTCCTCGGCCGGGTCCAGGTACTCGAGGTGGCTGAGGCGGGTGCCGAGATTGGAGGCGAGCCTCCCGTCGTGGAAGACGCTCAGGCCGAGGAGCGGCTCACCGGTCGACCGTCCGGCGCGCAGGCCGCCACCGATGTGCCGTCCTGTCGCGAGCACGAACGCGTCCGCGCGGAACGTCCTGTCGCCGGCGCGTGCCGACACCACGTGCCCCCTCGAGACCTCGAAGCCGGTCACCTCCGCCGCAATCGCGCCAAGGCCGATCGCCTGCTGCAGGCGCCAGCCGTGCGGCGACGGCGGCGCAGCCAGGAGCTCGAACGCGCCGTCCGGCAGCTGCGCGAACCCGGGTGGATATGCGAGCGTCGCACCTCGCGCCTTGGCTTCAGGCGCGCGACGGCCGTACAGGTCGGTGAGGGCGGCGGCCACCGGCAGGTCGGCGATCGTGACCTCTTCCGCCACCGCTTCGATCCCGTGCCGCTCCTTCAGGGCAAGCGCTGTGGATTCGGCGTCGTAGTCGCCGACTCCGGCGACGCCGATCACCGCCACCCGCCGGCCCGACAAGGCGCGCAGCTCGCCAGGCGCGACCGATTCCGGGACCACGTTGGCGGGCCGGGCGAGGCCGTGAATGTCGGCATAGAGCCCGCGGGTGCGCCAGCCGCCTTCGAAGGCCAGGCCGTCCTTGCGCAGAGCGAGCTGAAGCGTCGAGATGGCCACGTCCAGCTCGGTGGCGAGCCCGACCGCGTCGACACCGAGACGCGTGAACGGATGGTGCGGCTCGGTGCGCAGGATCGCCTCGAGGTCGTCGACGATCTCCATGCCGCCCGCATAAAGAGCGGTGGCTCCCGGCGCACGCGCCACCACCGTGACCTCCGCGCCGTCGCGCCGGGCCGCCACGGCGGCACAGTAGCCCGCGATGCCGCCGCCGATGACCAGGACGCGGGTCAAGAGCCCACGATCCTTCGCGTGTCGGCAACGTCGCGCTTGAGCTGCTGGACGAGGTCGTCAGACGTCGGGAACTTGATGTCGGGATGGAGATACTTCGCGAAGTACAGCTCGACGCGCTGCTGGTAGAGGTCTCCCTCGAAGTCGAGGAGGAACGCCTCGACGCGCAGCTGCGTGCCTCCGAAGGTCGGCCTGTAGCCCACCGAGAGTGCCGCGACGAAGGATCCCTCGGGGGCCGAAGCACGGCCGGCGTAGGCGCCGAGCGCGGGCACGAGCTTGTTCGGCTCGATCCCGATGTTGACGGTCGGAAAGCCGAGGCGACGGCCCATGCGGTCTCCCGCCTCGACCGGTCCCGCCATCGAGTAATCGCGCCCGAGCAGCCGGTTGGCGAGCTCTACGTCTCCTGTCGTGACGAGGCGCCGCACCTCCGAGGAGTGCAGCTCGTGGCCCTCGAACTGAAACGGCGGGATCACGTCCACCCGGTGGCCGTGGCTGCGCAGCCAGTCGGCGTTGCCGGTGCGGCCCCGGCCGAACGAGAAGTCGAACCCGACCACCCAGCGGCGGATGTCCATGACCGCAGAGAGCCGCTCGATGAACTGCTCGGGGGCAAGCGAAGCGAGCTCGCGGTCGAACCGCAGCACGATGGCGTGTTCCACGCCGGCCCGCTCGACCAGGGCGAGCTTCTCCTGCAAGGTCGTGATCGATTGTGGGCAGTTGGCGGGGTCCAGGACACACCGGGGATGAGGTTCGAACGTGATAAGCGCCGGCTGGGCGCCGTCTTCGCGTGCCGCGGCCGCGAGGTGGCCGATGACCTGCAGGTGGCCGAGGTGCACGCCGTCGTAGCTGCCGACGGTGAGCGCCACCGGTCCGATGGGACTCCCCGGAAGACCGAGATGGACCTTCACCGGCTCTGGTTGGCGGCGGTGTATCTGCGCCGGGTCAGCTCAGCACCTTCTCGGGCACGAACGTCCGGCGCAGGGGGTCGGTGTGGCCCAGGGCAACGAGCGTGCCATCGGCGTCGTGCGCGCGAAGCGGCCCTTGGCCGGGCTCGGGCACAACGCGGACAGCTCGACCCTGGCGGACCATCGCCTCCTGCTCCACGGTCAGGCGTACCCGTTCCATGTCGGGCAGTATGACCTCCGCCGGAAGCAGCCGGACCCGCACCGATTCGGCGGAATCGAGGTCGCCGGATTGCACCGACTGTTCGAGCGTGAGCGGCCCGTACGCCGTCCTCACCAGCTTGCCTAGGTAGCCCCCGACGCCCAGGTTCGCGCCGAGGTCGCGAGCGATCGACCGCAGGTACGTGCCGCTTCCACAGCGCACCTCGACCTGTGCCACGGCGCGTGGCCCGGGCTCGAAGCCGAGCAGGCGGACCTCGTAGACCATGACCTCGCGCGCCGGCGGCCGCGTCGCCGCGCCGCTCCGCGCCAGGCTGTAGGCACGCCGGCCGTCGAGCTTGACGGCGGAGAAGGCGGGCGGTTCCTGGCTGATCCGGCCCATGAAGGCCGTAAGCGCCCGCGCCACGTCGTCCTCGCCGAGCGCGGATGGGTCCGCCACCGCGTCGAGCTCGCCCTCCGCGTCATCGGTCGCGGTGGTGAAACCGAGGTGGATGTCGGCCACGTACGTCTTGGGCAGCTTGAGCGCGTACTCGGCGAGCCGGGTCGCCGACTCGAACAGCACGGGCAGGACTCCTGTGGCGAGTGGGTCGAGCGTGCCCGCGTGCCCGACGCGGCGCGCCCCCGTCAGCCTTCGGAGCCTTCTGACGACGGAGAAGGAGGTCTCGCCGGCGGCCTTGTCGACGTTGAGGACGCCGGTCTCGAAGAAGCGGTCAGCTGCCTGACGAGGCGGCACCGATCGCCTCCTTCGCGGCTCCCAGGACGTATTTCACCGCCTCGTCCATCGACCTGTCGATCTCTGCGCCGGCCGCTCTCACGTGGCCTCCGCCACCGAAGCTCGCGCACAGCGCTGCAGCGTCGACGGCGCCCCTGCTGCGAACGCTGATCTTCGTGAGCTGGCCGGTGACCTCTTTGAAGAGGATGGCGAGCTCGAGCCCAGCGACGCTGTTGAGCGTGTCGATGATGCCCTCGGACTCGGCCATCACCGCGTTCGCCTCTTTCAGCATCCGGCGCGTGACCTTCGCCCACGCGAGCCGCCCGTCGAGCTCGACGCGCATCGTCGCGAGGGCGAGACCGTTGAGCTTCAGCGTCGTCTCGGGACGCATCTTGTAGACCTGCGTCGCGATGTGTCCCGGGTCTGCGCCGAGACGAGCGAGGCGGGCGGCATCTTCAAGAGCGCGCGGCGTGGTGTTCTCGTGCCTGAAGCCACCCGTGTCGGTGAGCAAGGCCACGTAGAGGTTGGCGGCCATCGTCGGCGTGATCGCCATGCCGAAGTGGTCGAGCATCTCCATCACCATCTGGCCGACGGCCGACGCGTTCGGATCGATCACGTTGATGTCGCCGAACCTCGAGTTCGACGGGTGATGGTCGATGTTGACGATGGTCGCGTGCGAGGCGATGCGCCGCACCGCGCTGCCCGACCTCTCGAGGTTGCCCGAGTCGAAGAACAGGACAAGGTGCGGGTCGACGCCGTGCGGCGGCTCGGCCATGAGCGTGTCGAAGCCCGGCAGGAACGCGTACATCTGGGGCAGCGGCGGCGGCACCAGGACCCAGACGTCCTTGCCCGCGGTCCGCAGAGCCTCGGCGAACGCGAGGCTGCAGCCGAGCGTGTCCCCGTCGGCGTCCTTGTGGCCGAAGATCAGGATCTCCTGGTTCGCATCGACCAGGTCCTTGATCTCGTCGTACAGGTGTCGCGCGTCCCGTCTGGCTGTCGCTATGACGCCCCCTCCTCGTCGTCACCGCCGGCGGGCAGGACCTCCTTCAGGAGCTCGGCGATGTGGACGCTGTACTCGATCGACGAGTCGAGCTCGAAACGGAGCTCAGGGGAGAACTTGAGGTTCTGGAGCCGCTTGCCCAGCTCGTGCCGGATCAGTCCCTTGGCCGAGACGAGGCCCTTTATCGAGGCTTTCTTCTGCTCAGGGCTGCCGAGCACGCTCACGCGCACCCGGGCCTGCCGCAGGTCCGGAGACATTCGCACCCCGGTGATGCTGACGAATCCGATTCGAGGGTCCTTGAGGTCACGCCTGATGATGGACATGATCTCCTCGCGCACCTGCTCCCCGACCTGGTCCGCGCGGTAGCTGGTCATGACGACCTCCGCACTAATCCCCATACGCCCGAGCCTACGACTTCGAGCTCTGGGGGACTCTTGGGTTCAAAACCGCCTCTAAGCCGCTCAGATCTCTTCCCGCTCGAGCCGGTACGTCTCCATCGTGTCGCCTGCCGAGAACGTCTCGTACCCCTCCAGGCCGATGCCGCACTCCTGGCCCGCCGGCATCTCTCGAACGTCCTCTTTGAAGTGCTTGAGGGACGTTATCCGGCCCTCGAATACCTGCTCTTTGCCCCGGAAAAGCTTCACCCAGCCGCCACGGCTGACCTTGCCCTCCAGCACCCGGCTTCCGGCGATGATGCCAAGGCGCGGGATCTTGATCGGGGTGACCACCTCGACCTTGCCTTCGTGGATCTGGCGGTACGTCGGCTCCCGGAGACCCTTGGCCGCACGCTCGACGTCCTCGGTCAGCTTGTAGATGACGTCGTAGTAGCGGACCTCGACCTTCGCGCGCTCGGCCGCGGCGGTGCTGGACGGCGTCGCCTTCAGGTTGAAGCACACGATGATCGCGTTCGACACGCCCGCCAGCAGCAGGTCCGAGTCGCTCACCGCGCCGACGCCCTGCCCGACGACCTTGATGGCCACCACCGGGTCCTCGATCTTCTGCAGAGCCGCGAGCACCGCTTCCAGCGTGCCCTGGGCATCCGCCTTGACGACGAGGCTGAGTTCTTTGACCTCGCCCTCCTTGGCGCGCCGGGCCAGCTCTTCCAGCGTGATGCGCGGCGCGAAGTCCTTGGCGGCCTCCTGCGCGCGCCGCTCGGTGAGCTTGGTGAGCGCGATCTGGCGTGCCGCCTTCTCCGAGCCGACCACCTGGAAGATGTCGCCTGCCTGGGGGACCTCGCTCATGCCGGACACGACCACCGGGGTCGCCGGCGGTGCCTCGGTCACGCCCCTGCCGCGGTCGTCGGCGAGCGCGCGCACGCGGCCGTAGATGTGGCCGCAGACGAAGTCGTCGCCGACCTTGAGTGTGCCGGCCTGCACGAGGACGGTCGCCACCGGGCCGCGTCCCCGCTCGAGGTGGGCGTCGACGATGGTCCCGATCGCGTTGCGGTCGGGGTTGGCCTTCAGCTCGAGGATGTCCGAGGACAGCACGATCGTGGTCAGGAGATCGTCGATGCCCTTCCCGGTCTTCGCGCTGAGGTGGACGCATTCGTGCTCGCCGCCGTAGTGCCGGGTCACGATCCCCTGGGTGGCCAGCTCCTGGTGGACACGATCGACGTTCGCGTTGTCCTTGTCGATCTTGTTGATGGCGACGATGATCGGCACCTTGGCCGCCCGCGCGTGGTGGATCGCCTCGATGGTCTGCGGCATCACGCCGTCGTCCGCCGCGACGACGAGCACCGCGACGTCGGTGACCTGGGCGCCGCGTGCGCGCATTGCGGTGAAGGCCTCGTGGCCAGGCGTGTCGATGAACACCACGGGATGGCCATCCGCCGTCTCGATCTTGTAGGCGCCGATCCTCTGCGTGATGCCTCCAGCCTCGCCGGCGGCAACTCGTGTCTTGCGGATCGCGTCGAGGATCGAGGTCTTGCCATGGTCGACATGGCCCAGCACCGTGACGATGGGAGGCCGCTCCTTCAGCTTGCTCTTGTCCTCGTTGGCGAGCGAGAAGAGCTCCTCGCGCGAGGTGGTGACGACCGCACCCTCGCCGCCCTCGGACTCGACCGCCACGACGTCCTCGCTCGCCACCGGCTCGACGGTGTAACCGAACTCGTCGGCGACGATCTCCGCCGTGGCGAAGTCGATGACCTGGTTGATGGTGGCGAGAATCTTGGACGCCATCAGCTTCTTGATGACCTCGACCGGGCTCACGCCCAGCTTTTCCGCGAGGTCCTTCACCGACAGCGTCGGGGGCAGGACCGCGCGGCGGTCCCCGTTGGTCTCGATCTTGGTTGCCGTGGCCGGTCGGAACGCGGTGCGTGCGGCATCGATGGCGCCGGGCGCCAGGGGCGCCGCGGCGTTGCGGGTCAGCCGGCGCTGCTGGAGGAAGTTCACCAGCTCCTTCTGACTGATCCCAAGTTCGCGCGCGAGTTCGTGTGCTTTCATCCGGAACTATTGATTATGCCGCCCAGCGCCAATTCGAAACCTGAGCGCGATCCGTCTCCCTAGTCCGCTGCCGTGCGGAAAGAGGAAAGTTCGAGCCATATCTCCGGCGGCACCGACGTCCCAAGGGCACGATCGAGAGCCCTCCGCTTGCGCGCCGCTTCGATGCACGCGGGCGTCGAGTGGAGATACGCCCCGCGGCCCGGCGCGCGCCCCGTCCGGTCCATCGCGGCGCCACCCTCGGGCAGGCGGACGAACCGGATCAGAGCCTGCTTGCCCGACTCCTCTCGGCAGGCGACGCATGTCCGCGCGGGCTCATGGCGCGACTTCGCCATCGCTGTGCTCGTCGGCCTCGCTCGGCTTGATGTCGATCCTGAACCCCGTGAGCTTGGCGGCAAGCCGCGCGTTCTGACCGTCTCGCCCGATGGCCAGGGAAAGCTGGCTGCGCGGCACGAGCACCGTGGCTGTTCGCGTGACGCGGTCGATCATCACCCTGTCGGGTTTGGCCGGACCGAGCGCCGAGGCGACGAAAGCTTCCGCATCCTCGGACCACGGGACGATGTCGACGTGCTCGTTCGCAAGCTCGCTGAGGATCGCGCGGTGCCGGACGCCCTTTGGTCCGACGCAGGCCCCAACCGGGTCGAGCCCAGCCTGCGTGGTCGAGACGGCGATCTTGGTTCGCAAACCCGGCTCGCGTGCGATCCCGCGCACGAACACAGTGCCGGCCTTGATCTCAGGCACCTCCGCCTCGAGCAGGCGCTGGACGAAGCCGCGCGAAGCGCGCGAGACGCGAACCTGCGCCTGGCGCGGGTTGCGCTGCGGTTCGAGGATCACGACGAGCGAAGGACGACCTGGGTGCAGCTGCTCCCCGGGAATCTGTTCCTCCGGCGGCATGACGCCTTCGGCCCGGCCGAGGTCGATGTAAACGGTGCCGCCCTCTATGCGGTCGACGATGCCCGAGGCGAGCTCGCCCTTGTGCTCCGCCACGTCTCGCAGCACCTTGTCGCGCTCGAGGTCGTGAATGTGGCGCAGGACAGCGTGCTTGGCGGTCTGGGCGGCAAGACGCTTGAAATCCTCGGAGGGCAGCTCTCGCACCGTCTCGACCCCGCTGCCATCCCTCACCCGGGTTTCCACGCGTAGCCCGCCCGTCGACGTGTCGAGCGTGACGCTGACGTCGCCGGGAGGATTGAAGGCGCGCGTGTACGCCGCGGCCAGGGCGCTCTCCACCGTGTGGAGCATCTCGTCGACAGGTATGCCGACTTCCGCGCAGAGCGCGGTCAGCGCGTCGGCGAGGCTCTCCGCCGGAGCCTCAGATTGCGACCGCGAGCCTGCCCGCGACAACGTCATCCCACGAAATGTGCACGATCACGGGAGCCCGTCCGCGGACCCCGGGTGATTGCACGGCGATGCCCGCCGTGTCGACGGCGACGAGCTGACCTTCGACGACCGTTTCCGACTCGCCTGTGCGATACCGCACGTTGACGCGCTTGCCGTTGAACCGTTCGTACTCGTGGTGCGAGCGCAATGGACGCTCGGCGCCCGGCGATGAGACCTCCAGCTCGTACGGGCCGTCGATGAGGTTCGAGCGGTCGACGAGAGGCCCGGCGACGCGACTGACGCGCTCGCAGTCTTCGATGGTAATGGGCTCTTCGTGGTCGATCGCGATGCGAAGCGTGCGTCCCGACTGGCCTGACTGGTCGAGCGAGTAGAGCTCGAAACCCATGTGGTTCAGGGTCGGCTCGAGGAGCTCCTTGATCGACGGTATTGGCCAGGTCGGCATGTCAGGTGTCCGCAAGACACCTTAGCAGCCGTGGCGCGGGTCAGCGCAGGGGCTGAAGCCTTCGCCAGACGACAAGCAACGGCGCCGCGTTGAAGATCGAGCTGTAGGTGCCGGACACGATCCCGATGAGCAGCGCGAGCGCGAGCCCCTGGATGGTCGTACCCCCCGCGAGAAGAATCGCGGCGAGGACCAACACGACGGTGAAGCTCGTGATGATGGACCGCGCGGCGGTCTGCATGATGCTGAGGTTCACCACCTGCTCGAACGACAACCGCTGACTGACACGAAGGTTCTCTCGGATCCGGTCGAACACGACGATCGTGTCGTGCACCGAGAAGCCGACCACGGTGAGGACGGCGGTCACGAAGAACGCGTCGATCTCCCCGATACGCAGATTGAGATACGTGCCGAGGATCGAGAAGATCCCGGTCAGGACGAACACGTCGTGGAGCAGGGCGGCGAGGGCCGACCCTCCGAACTGAAACCCGGCCCGCCACCCGCCGGGCACGTTGCGGAACCGGAACGCGAGCAGCAGCAGGATCGCGCCGGAGGCGATGACCACGGCGATGATCGCGAACTTGATCGTCTCCCCCGCGATGGTCCCGCCCACCTCGAGGATCTGCTGCACGGTCATCGAGCCGAGCCGGTGCTGCAGGTCGTTCTGGATGACGGTCTGCTGGTTCGGGTTGAGCGGCGGGTAGCGGAGGATGTAGCCGCCGTTGCTGGTCTGGATGACCGAACCGTTGATGTTCTCGGCCGCAACCGCGCTCGACACCTCGGCAAGCGACGGCTGGCTCGCGAAGTTCACGGTGAACTCCGTGCCGCCCGCGAAGTCGATGCCGAGCAGGAAGTGCCTGGTCGCCATCGAGAAGATGCCCGGGATGATGATCAGGAGCGACAGGGCGAAGAACCAGTTGCGCCGGCCGATCACGTTGAGGCGCCGAACCCTCGGCTCCGGGGCGACCTGCGCTTTCGGCGCGCCGTCCGGCGCTATGTCAGCCGCCTGGTCCTCGGCCGTCACGTCAGACACCTCGGACACGGTCGACTCCTAGCAGGGCCGGACGCCTCAGGCCGCCTGCCGTCATAACGATCGCGAGAAGGTTGTGCGTCACGACGATCGAGGAGATGAGGCTGCAAACGACGCCGATCGCGAGGGTGATGGCGAAGCCCTTCACCGCCGACGGACCGACAAACCCAAGGATTACGCACGTGATGAAGGTCGACGAGTTAGAGTCGCGGATCGCGGGCCACGCCCTGCGCACCGCCGCGTCGACGGCGGCGGCGATCGTGCGGCCCGCCCTGACCTCCTCTTTGAAGCGTTCGAAGATCAGGACGTTGGCGTCGACCGCCATGCCCACGGACAGGATGAACCCGGTGATGCCTGCCAGCGTGAGCGTGACGGGGACGACCTTGAACACCGCGAGCACCACGGCCGCGTAGAACAACAGGGCGAGGCTCGCGAGCAGTCCGGGAATCCGGTAGTAGACGATCATGAAGATGACGACGATCACAAGGCCGAGCAGTCCCGCGGCGAGACTCACCTTCACCGACTGGGCCCCGAGAGTTGCGCTGACCTGGGTGACGTCAAGGGCAACGAGGTCAACCGGCAGCGAGCCCGCGTTGATGCCGGTCGCCAGGTCGTTTGCGGTCTGCTGGGTGAACGACCCGCTGATGACGGCCTGGCCGCCCGCGATTTCAGTCACCGTCGTCGGGTCCGTGAGCAGCTTGCCGCAGACGGTGTTAGCGGTCTGGGCGGCAAGACAGCCGGTGTCATAGATCTGCGACACCTGCGCGACGTAGTTCGGGTTCTCCCAGTTGTCGATGTCCTTCTGGGTCAGGTCCAGCCAGATCGTCAGGTGGCGCTGGGGGCAGTCCGCGGCCGCGCCCGGGCAGGCCGCAACCGCGTTGCGGGTCAGCGTGTCGAAGAGGTTCGCGCCGGTGGAGGTGAAGCTCACGTTGACCACCCACTGCCCGTTCTGGTCGAACGAGGCGTTGGCGCTCGAGATGTCATCGCCGGTGAGGCCCGTCAGGGCAGGCTTGTAGCCGGGCTCCGGACCGCCTGTGACCTTGCTGTCGGGAACCCATTTCGTATAGATGAGCTTGGAGACGGCGCCGATCGTCTTCTGGGCCTGGGCCGCGGTGACGCCGGCCAGGTCGACCGTGATCCTGTCGTAGTTGGAGCCGGCTCCACGGATCTCGGGCTCGGATACGTTGAGGGCGTTGACCCGCTTGTTGATCACCGCGATCGTGCGCTGCTGCACATCCGCGCGCGCCTGCCCGGCCGGGAAGTTGGTCAGCTCGTAGTCGATGTGGGTGCCGCCGGCGAGGTCGAGGCCCTTGTGGAAGAAGAGCTGCCATCCGCCCAGGTTCGGCGGGAGACCCGGCACGTTGCCGGTCATCGGGTAGTGGTTCGCGATGCGATAGACGTAGCCCGCGCCGTCCACGAGTAAAGAGAAGACCAGGGCGCCGACGATGATCAGGCGGATGGGCCAGCTGAGAAGTGGTTGCACGGCAGCCGATCAGTCTAAGACGCGGTGCGTCACCGCTGCCTCAGAAGCAGGTTCAGGACCACGGTGAGGACCACCGAAAGGATGAGGCTCGTCACGATCGGGAGATAGATGGTCGTGCCGCCGGTCCGGATGGTCAGGTCGCCCGGCATGTGAAACGGGCCGAGCAGCATCAGGGCGCCTCCGACGACAACAAGAACGACGCCGAAGATGACGATGAGGCGCCCGGAATCCGCGAGCACGGCCGTTCGCGCCCGGCTAGAGCAGCCGGCCTTGCTGGGGGCCGGGCTCCGGAGGCGCGATCCCGAGATGCCGGTATGCGAGCTCGGTGGCCACCCGGCCGCGAGACGTGCGCGCAAGGAAGCCGATCTGGATGAGGTACGGCTCGTGGACGTCTTCCACGGTCTCCGGCTCCTCCGAGATCGAAGTCGCGATCGTGTCCAATCCCACCGGGCCGCCCTTGAACTTGACGATCACCGTTTCCAGCAGCTGCCGGTCCAGCGGCTCGAGCCCGATCTCGTCGACCTCCAGCATGCCGAGCGCCTGCCTTGTCACGTCCAGGGTGGCGCGGCCGTCGCCTCGCACCTGCGCGTAGTCGCGCACCCGGCGGAGAAGGCGGTTGGCGATGCGCGGTGTTCCTCGAGCGCGTCGCGCGATCTCGGTCACCGCGCCTTCGTGGATCTCGATGTCGAGGATCCGCGCAGAGCGGCTGATGATGCTCTCGAGCTCGGCCTTCGTGTAGAAGTCGAGCCGGTAGACGGCACCGAAGCGGTCGCGCAGCGGCCCGCTGAGCAGACCCTGGCGCGTCGTCGCGCCGACGCACGTGAAGTGCGGCAGGGGCAGCGTCGCGGCGCTCGCTCCGACTCCCTTGCCAAGCACCGCGTCGAAGCGGAAGTCCTCGAGCGCCGGGTACAGCGACTCCTCGACCACGCTGTTGAGCCGGTGGATCTCGTCGATGAAGAAGACATCGCGCGTGCTGAGGTTCAAGAGGATCGAGCCGAGCGCGCCCTGGTGATCGATCGCCGGGCCCGAGCTCACCTTGATCGCCACGCCGAGCTCGTTGGCGATGATGTGCGCGAGCGTCGTCTTGCCAAGCCCGGGCGGACCGCACAGCAGGACGTGCTCGACCGGGTCGCCGCGGCGGCGAGCCGCCTCGAGGAGGATGCCCAGGTTCTCGCGCACCTGCTGTTGGCCGACATACTCGCTCAGGAGCCGCGGCCTGAGCGTCAGGTCGTACTGATCGTCGTCCGCGCCGGCGTCCAGGACCCTGTCGGTCGTCACTTGCGTCCCAGGGACCTCAACGCCGCCGCGAGCGCCTCCTGCGTGGTCGGCGACGACTTCCAGTCCACCGACTCGATGCCCGAACGCGCCTCCTGGGTGGAATAGCCCAGGTTGCGAAGCGCCGCCTCGACGGCCTTCGGCACCTCTCCGTCGCCCGCCATCGCGATGGCGCGCGGCACGGCCTCGAGCGCCGCTACCGCGTCCAGCCGGGGCTTGAGCTCGATGATCACCTTGGCAGCCGTCCTCGGGCCGACGCCGCTCGCCCGCCGGATTGGAGTCGCATCCTCGCTCATGATGGCGCGCTTGAGCACCTCGAGGCTCGCGGCACTCAGGATGTTGAGCCCCACCTTCGGACCCACGCCGTCGACCTGGATCAACAGCTCGAAGAGCTCGAGCTCTTCGACGGTCGCGAAACCGTAGAGGGCGAGCTGGTCCTCCCGCACCTGCGTGTGGATGTGGAGATCGACCCTTCCGCCGGGCGGGGGCAGCGACTGTCTAGTCTGCGTCGCCACCGCGACCAGGTAGCCGACGCCGCCGACGTCGACCACGACAGAGTCGGGTCCGGCACGCAGGACCACACCGCTCAGGTGCGCGATCACGGCTGCTGAACCGTGCGCCGGGCGGGAGACGCCGCGCCCGTGAACCGGCGGCTGCGCGCATGGCAAAGGGCGATCGCGACCGCGTCGCGCGCGTGGTCGTCGATCCTTCCTTCGGGCATCTTCACCTGCGCCGCGAGCATCCGGCCGATCTGCGCCTTGTCGGCGTTGCCGTACCCGGTGAGGATCACCTTGACCTGGCTCGGCTTGTACTCGAAGACCGGGATGCCGAGCTCCTCGAGCAACGCCAGGATGGCGCCGCGGGCCTGCGCCACGCCCACCGCGCTTGTGGCGTTGCGACCCATGAAGATCTCCTCGATCGAGGCCTCGGACGGCCGGTGTTCGGCGATGAACTGACGCAGATGGTTCGTGATCGTCAACAAGCGAGCGCCGTCGCGTCCCGGAATCGTGACCACGGTCGAACAGGACAGGACGAGGTTCGGTTCGGAAAGAAGCGCGAAGCCCGTGCCCGCAAGCCCCGGGTCGACGCCGAGGATCAGCCCGTCGTTTCGACCCGGCATGTGTCCATCAGGTTCTACACCTGTGCTGAGACGCGTTCAAGGACGTCATTCGGTATGTCGAAGTTGGCGTAGACCTGCTGGACGTCGTCGTCCTCCTCGAGGGACTCCATGAGCCTGAGCACCGCCGCGGCTTTGTCCTCGCCGACGGCCACCGTCTGCTTGGGCTGCATCGTGATCTCGGCGTTGTCGACGGTCACGCCGAGGGCCTCGACCGCGGCCTTGACCTTCTCGAACGTGTTGGGCGGCGTGGTGATCTCCACCGAGGTGCCGTCGACCTGGACGTCGTCGGCGCCCGCCTCGATCGCGGCGAGGCCGACGTCTTCGGGGTCGTGCTTGCCGGCATTCGCCGCGATCACGCCCTTTCGCTCGAACATCCACCCCACCGAGTTCGTCTCACCGAGGTTGCCACCGAGCTTGGAGAAGCGGTGGCGGATGGATGCGCTGGTGCGGTTGCGGTTGTCGGTGAACGCGTCCACCATCACGGCGACGCCGGCCGGGCCGTAGCCCTCGTAGCGAATCTCCTCGAGCTTCTCCCCTGCCAGCTCGCCCGTGCCTCGCTGGATGGCGTTCTTGATGCGGTCGGTGGGCATGTTGATCTCGCGTGCCTTCTGCATTGCGAGGCGCAGGCGGAAGTTCCCCTCCGGGTTGCCGCCCCCTTCCTTGGCAGCGATGGTGATCTCCCGGCTGGCCCGCGTGAACGCCTGGCCTCGCTTGGCGTCGACGATCGCCTTTTTGTGCTTGATGCCGGCCCATTTCGAATGGCCGGACACTAGGAACCCTCTCCGAACATTATTTCGACGATTCTATCGCACCCGAATTCGAACGAAGTTTCTCTTGCCCGCCTGCAGCACGTCGCCGTCAACCAGCCCGGCGTCCAGTGCCGCCTTCTCGCCGTTGATGCGCACGCCGCCCTGCTCGACCAGGCGTCTTGCGTCGCCGCGGCTTTTGGCGAGACCGGACTCGACCAGCGTCGCCGTGAGGTCGGAGGGATTCGCGGCGACATGTTCGACCAGGTCTTCGGGGATCTCGCGGCGGCGGAACTTGACGTTGAAGTCCTCCTCCGCGGCCGCGGCCGCCTCTTCGCCGTGAAGGCGCTTGACGAGCTGCCTCGCCAGGGCGGCCTTCGCGTCACGCGGCTTCAGCGCCAGCACGTTCGCCTGGGCCGCCAGGTCGAGTCCCGAGATGAGCCTCACGTATTTCTCGGTGAGAGCGTCCGGGATGGACATGACCTTGCCATAGATCTGGGCCGGCGGCTCTTTGAGGCCGATGTAGTTGCCCAGCGACTTGGACATCTTCTGTTCACCGTCCGTACCTTCCAGAAGCGGAAAGACGGCGATGTCCTGCGACTCCTGGCCGTAAGCCCGCTGGATGTCGCGCCCGAACAGGAGGTTGAAGAGCTGGTCTGTCCCTCCGATCTCGACGTCCGCCTTGACCGCAACCGAGTCATACGCCTGGCTGAACGGGTAGAGGATTTCGTGCGCGCCGATGGCCGCGCCCTCTTTCATGCGGTCGGCGAAGTCCTCTCGCTGAAGGACCTGCTGCACGGTCGCTTTGGCCATGAGGCGAAGCACGTCGGCCGCGGTCATCTCCGCGAGCCATTCGGAGTTGTAGCGGACCTCGGTGCTGCGTCGATCCAGAACCAGGTCGACCTGGTCGAAGTACGTCCTGGCATTGGCCTCGACCTGCTCCCGCGTGAGCATCGGACGCGTCTCTGAGCGGCCGCTCGGATCGCCGATCATCGCCGTGTAGTCCCCGATGATCAGGACGACCGTGTGGCCCTCGTCTTGAAAGGCACGCAGCGTGTCGAGAACGACAAGGTGCCCGACGTGGATGTCGGGCGCGGTCGGGTCGAGGCCGAGCTTCACACGCAGCTTCTCTCCACGTTCGAGTCGTGCCCGCAGGTGATCCTCGACGTGGATCTGCACCGCCCGCTCGCGCAGGCGCTCGAAGAAGGCGGCGCTCACTGGATTTCTAAGGGTTTACCGCACCCGGACCGAAGTAAGACTGCGGATCGTTGGGGAGGAATGGTTGGAACGCGGCGACAAAGGGCCGCCCGATCTTGTCCGCCACCGGGACCATGACGGCAGAGCCTTTGATCGTGTCTCGGATCTCCTGCTCGAGCTGGTCGAGCTGCGCCCCCCCGATGGGCTGGGCCGCCGCCTCGAGCTCGTGGATCACGACAAAGGAGAACAGGATCGCTGTGAGCACGCCGAGCACCGCGCCCAATGTCCGGTTGAGGACCAGGGCGGGCAGCTGGATTTGCGAGTGGGCCAGCTGTGTCGCCACCTCGATGATGATCAGGACGGCGAGCATGATCCCGAAAAAGCCGTAGATCCTCGCGTCCGCGGTTTCGAAGTTGGAGGATTGCTGGAGGATGCCGCCGGCCTGCAGGCCCATGTTGGTGGCGGCCCAGCACGCGAGGAACAGAGCCAGGAGCCCGATCATGCGCCTGACGACGCCGCTGAAGAATCCACCTACGCCGTAGGCGATCAACAGCACAACCGGAAAGATGTCGATCCAGTTCAACTCACTTCCCCCGCGAACAGATTGCCGTCAGCGTTCGACGGCGACGCCGGGCTCACTCGCGGAACCTGGCTCGGTGTCTTTTTTCCAGGCTCGACCTGATCGCTGACATCACCTCGTCCACTTCGGCGTCCGTCAGGGTGCGCTCCGGACTTCGGAAAGTCAAGGTGAATGCGACGCTTTTGAATCCTTCCGGCACCTGGCTGCCGCGGTATTCGTCAAAGGGCCGGACAGCCTCGAGAATGACCCCGCCCGAATCGCTCGACGACTCCTTGATGCTCGTCAGAATCGCGGCCGCGGCGACGTGCTCCTCCACCACGACCGCAAGGTCGCGCTGCACCCCGGGGAACTTCGGCAGCGGTTCGGCGCGCGAGATGCGCGCGGCGGCAAGGACCGGTTCGATGTCGATCTCGACCGCGACGACGCGGCCGTCGATCTTCGCGCCCGCGGTGACCGTCGGATGAAGCTCGCCCAGGTAGCCGAGCTGTCGACCGTCGAGAACGATCGCGGCGCAGCGGCCGGGATGGAACATCTGCGCGGCGGCCCGTTGATACGTGCATGCGGGCGCGCCGAGCGCCTCGATGCAGGCGTCCAGCGCGGACTTGAGCCGGTAGAAAGCGTTCCGGCCCGCCTCGGCGGATGCGCCGCCGGTCGCGATCGCTCCGAGTCGAAGCGGCTCATCCGGCTGTTCGACCTTGTCCCCCACCCGGGCGAGAAAAGCCGTCGCGATCTCGTAAACCGCCACGTCGATCCGGCCGCGATCGCGATTGAGGGCGACCGCGTCGATGAGCGAAGGCAGCAGAGACGTACGCAGGGTGTCCATGTCGTCGCTCAGGGCGTTCATCACACGCATCGCGTGCGCCGCGACGCGCAAGGTCTCGAGCCTCTTGCCCGACACCAGGGCGGGGTTCCACGTCTCTGTGAAGCCCGCACCCGCGAGCACAGCGCGAGCCGCGTCGAGGCGGCGGTCGACGCTCGGCCGGAATGGAGTCCACCTGTCGTGGCGCCTGCCGGGCAGCGTCGGCGGGACCCTGTCGTAACCGTAAACTCGGCCGACTTCTTCAACGAGATCTTCCGGGATCGTGACGTCCAGCCGGAACACCGGCGGCAGCACGTCCCAGGTTCCGTCGTCGAGCGCCTTGACGTGGAAGTTGAGCCGCTTGAGGATCGCCTCCGATTCCTCGAGGGGTACGTGGGTCCCGAGCACCTCGTCGACGAGAGCGGGCCGTACGTTGACGCGTACGGGCTCTTGCGGCCGCGGATACACGTCCGCCCACTCGCGATGCACAGTGCCACCGGCGAGCTCCGCGATGAGAGATGCGGCGCGGCGCGCGCCGGCGAGCGCCAGCTCCGGCGGTAATGCGCGCTCGAAGCGGGCCGACGCCTCGGTCCGCAGGCCCAGCGCGCGCGAGGTCTGGCGGACGCTCGGTCCGCTGAACGTCGCCGACTCGAGCAGGATGTCGGTCGTCGCCTCCGTCACCGACGACTCCTCGCCGCCCATCACGCCCGCGATCGCGACAGGCCGGCGCGCGTCCGCGATGACCAGCATGTCGGTCGTGAGCTCGCGCTTGACACCGTCGAGGCACAGCAGCGTTTCGCCGTCGCGAGCCCGCCTCACGTGGATCTCGGGTCCTTCGAGCTTCGCAAGGTCGAAGGCATGCAGGGGCTGTGCGTACTCGAGCAGCACGTAGTTCGTGATGTCGACGATGTTGTTGATGGGGCGCACGCCGCACGAGCGCAGGCGGCGCTGCAGCCATTCCGGGCTTGGCCCCACCTTGACGTTCTTGATCACACCGCCGATGTAGCGGCTGCACAGATCGGCATCGTCGATCGCGACATCGACCAGGTCGCGACCGGGAGGATCCGCACTCCCGGTGAACGCAGGCATGAAGTCGCGCTTCATAGGCCTGTCGAGGCCTGCGGCGAGCTCCCGCGCGACGCCGAGGTGACCCATGCAGTCCGGCCGGTTGGACGTGACCTCCGCCTCCATCACGGCCTGGCTCGGGATCACCGTCGTCAGCGGCTCGCCCGGGATGCCGCGATCGAGGATGAGGATTCCCGAATGGTCCTCACTCAAACCCAGCTCGGCGGCGGAGCACAGCATGCCCTTGGCGCTGAAGCCGGCGATGTTCGCGTCGCGCACGGTGGTTCCGCTGGGCACCGTCGTGCCGGGCAGCGCAACCGGCACGAGGGAGCCGGGCACGGCGTTGGGCGCGCCGGCGATGATCTGCACGACCCGGCCGCCCAGGTCCACCTGGTGCACCCACAGGTCTTTCCGCGACTTCGGATGCTTGACCTGCTCGAGGACCTTGCCGACCAGGATGTCCGACAGGTCGACCTGCGTCAGCGACTCGACCTCGACTCCGAGGCGCGTCAGCACCGCAGCGGCCTCTTTGGGCGTGACACCGTCGAGGTCCAGGAAATCCCCGAGCCATTCGTAGCTGATGCGCATCAGACGGCTGACCTCACCTTTCGTATGGCCGGCTCACCCGGCCGCCGGCGCGATGGCGGATACGAGGCGTCGCGCGCATCGCAGGTCGTCGCGATCATCGTTGGCCGCTTCACTTGCGCCTCAGAACTGCTCCAGGAAGCGCAGGTCGGACTCGTAGAAGAGGCGGATGTCGTCGACGTCGTGCTTCAACATCGCCATCCGCTCGATGCCGAATCCCCAGGCGTAGCCGTTCCACTGCGCAGGATCGATGCCGCCGTTCCGCAGGACCTGGGGGTGGACCATTCCGCACCCACCTACCTCGAGCCATCCCTTGTGGCGGCAGCTCTTGCAGCCCATCCCGTCGCATATGCCACACGTCACGTCGAATTCGAAGCTCGGCTCGGTGAATGGAAAGTAGCTCGGCCGCACGCGCACCTTGCGCTCGCGGCCGTAGAGCGATTGGATCATGTACAGGAGCGTCCCCTTCATGTCCCCGACCGTGAGTCCCTTGTCGACGGCGAGTCCTTCGACCTGGCTGAAATAGGGCAGCCGAGTCGCCTCGGGCGCGTCACGCCGGTAGCAGCGGCCTGGCGTGATGATGTAGATCGGCGGCTCCTTGATGCGCTGCATCGCGCGGATCTGCACCGGCGACGTGTGCGCCCTGAGCAGCAGCTCGGGACTGAAGTAGAACGAGTCCCAGTTCTCGCGCGCCGGGTGGCCCGCGTTGATGTTGAGGGCTTCGAAGTTGTACCACTCGGTCTCCACCTCGGGCCCCTGCTCGACCTGGTAGCCGAGGGTTTCCAGGACCGACTCGATCTGGCGGCGCACCTGGGTCAGAACATGGGTGTGGCCGCGGCCGAGCGGCGGTCCGGGGAACGTGATGTCGATGGCCTCGGTTTCGGCGAGGTCGGCGATTCGCGACGCCTCGAGCTCCGAACGGCGCGCCTCCAGCGCCGCCTCGATCGAGCGCCTGGCCTCGTTCGCGGCTTTGCCCAGCGCTGCGCGTTCGGCGGGATCGAGCTTGCCGATGTCGGAGAGGAGCCGGCTCACCTGCCCACTCTTGCGACCGAGATACTCGACCTCGATGCGCTCGAGCTCCTCGGCGGTGCGCGCTTTCGCGATGGCCGCGAGCGCCTCGGTCGTCAGCCCGGCGGGATCGCTCATCGGCTCACGCGAGCCTCCGTCGAAGCTCGAACAGGATGAGGGCCGCGGCAGCGGCGACGTTCAGCGACTCGACGCCCTCGGTCAAGGGGACGGTCACGAGCTTCAGGTCCTTGCGCGAGAGGCCGTGAGCCTCGCTGCCGAGCACGATCATGCCCGCAGACTCTATCGGCGCCTCGGCCAGCGGCGCGCCGCCGGCGGCCGCCGCGCCATATCCGTCGAGGTCTTTCAGGTCCTTCCACGTGGCGTGCGCGACTTTGAGCCGAAACACGTTGCCGGCCGACGCGCGAACTGCCTTCGGGCCGTAAGGATCGGCCGTGCCATCGAGCACCGCGAGCGCCGGCGCACCCGCTGCGGCTGCGGTGCGGCAGATCGCTCCGACGTTGCCGGGATCCTGCACCCGGTCCAGCACGACCAGTGGCCACCGCCTGTCGCGGGCCGCCTGGATCGCGGCGGCGGCCGACGACTCGTTCACCCTTGCGATCGCAAGCACTCCCTGCGGCGTCACGGTCTGGGAGACGGAGCGAAAGGCCTCGGAGCTAAGCGTCACGGTCCGCGACGCTCGTGGTGGCGCCTTCTCGCCGTCGCGGATGGCCACGACGTCGAGCTCCAGGCCGGCCGAGCGAGCCTCGGCGAGCACGCGCGGACCTTCCAGGAGGACAAGGCCTGGCTCGCGCCGGCGGGCGAGACGCCTCAAGCGTCGGACGATCTCGTTATCCGGGCTGCTGATTAGCTGGTCAGAGGGATTTCTTCGCAACCTCGACCAGCCGGGCAAAGGAACCGCTGTCACGCACGGCCAGGTCAGCCAGCATCTTGCGGTCGATCTCCACACCGGCCAGGCGCAGGCCGTGCATCAGCTTGTTGTATGGCATCCCCGACTGCCTCGAGGCGGCGTTGATGCGAGCGATCCAGAGCTGCCGCATCTCGCGCTTGCGGCGCCTGCGGTCGCGGTACGCGTACGCGAGCGCGTGCAGGACCGCCTCGTTGGCGGGCCGGAAGAGGAGCTTCTTGGACAGCCGAAATCCCTTGGCGCGATCGAGGATCGCCTTGTGGCGGCGATGCGCGGGGACGCCGCGCTTGACCCTTGCCATCTAGATACCCAGCGCCCGGCGCACGGTTTTGCGGTCGGCCTTCGAGACCGGCTGCTCCGTGTGGTCCTTGCGCTTGTGCTTCTTGGACTTTTGGTGGAGGCGGTGGCTCGTCCACGAGTTGCGGCGAACGAGCTTGCCGTTCCGTGTCACCCGGACGCGCTTGGCGATCCCTTTCTGCGTCTTGATCTTAGGCACCGTTCGATGTCTCCTTGACCGCGGCGGGTTGCCGGCTCGGCGCGAGGATCATGAAGAGGTTCTTGCCCTCCAGCAGAGGCTGGCGCTCGATGACCGCGAACTGCTTGGCGTCATCGGCCACGCGCTCGAGGATCTTGCGCCCGATCTCCTGGTGGACCATCTCGCGGCCCCTGAACATGATCGTCACCTTGACCTTCTCTCCTGCCTCGAGGAATTGCTTCAACCCCTTGAACTTGGTCTGAAAGTCGTGCTCGGCCACCTTCGGGCGCAGCTTCATCTCTTTCAGCTTGATGACGTTCTGCTTGCGCCGCTGGTCTTTCTCTCGCTTGATGGTCTCGAACTTGTAGCGTCCGTAATCCATCAGCCGGCAGACGGGCGGGCTTGCCTGTGGCGCCACCTCGACGAGGTCGAGCCCCTTCTCGTTAGCAATACGTAGTGCGGCGTCCAGTGAAAGGACCCCGAGCTGGTTGTTCTGGTCGTCGATCAGCCGCACTTCGGAGCTGCGGATCTGATCGTTGATCCTGAGCTCTTTAAACGGTATGGGACGCTACCTCGGCCAAGTTCAGTGTTGCTCTATTCCTCCATCCTGATAAAACAAAGCGGACAGCACCGGCCGTCCGCCTGCGAGGCGCGCTGTGCGCCCGGCGACCCCTTCGAGCTGAGCCCTGGGGGTGAGGGTCGGTGCCCTGCTTCAGAGCGTGGATGGTACCGGAAACGTAACCCGGTGCGCAAAGCAGCGTTCCCATTCGTGATGGGAACGCCACGGCGAGCCGGTGCACCCGCGGCTTTCGCAGCCGTCCTACTGGCCGTGGTGGTGGCTGCGGCGTGCGGCGGCAACCCGCCGACGATCACCGGCTCTCACTCCCCGGGCGCCACGCCGTCGGCATCCGGCGTGCCGTCCGCCCAGGCGTCGGCATCGCCCTCGGCAGGCCAGGCCACGCCATCCTCCTCGCCCGCGCCGCCGCCCGTCACCGGCGCTTACGGCGTGCTGGTCAGCCCCGTCAGCGCGGCCAACTACACGGTGAGCATCGTCGGCGTCGACGGCAAGGTGGCCGCCTCGGCCCAGACGACGAGCCCCACTTCCGTCACCTGCGCCAACGCCGCCGCGGCGGTGGTACCCCTGCCGGTCAGCACCAGCAACTCTCGCGTGTATTACATGGACTCGCAGGGCGTCGTGCGGTTTCTCGGCCCCAAGGGTGACACCGGACGTGCGACCACCGTTCCCATCGGCAGCGCGCGCCGCAGCGCGTTCTCGGTGAGCCCGGACGACCAGCGCATCGCCGTGGTCGTCGAGGACTTCACGTCCAGCGGCGCCGCGACGCGGCTTTACGTCGAAGACCTCAACGGCGGCGGCAACCACGCCGACCTGTTTACCGAGACAGGCGCCTACTCGCTGTGGCCCATCGGCTGGCACGGCGCGAACAACCTCGTCCTCGCCAAGGTTGCCTCCTGCACCCAGGGCGGCGGTCCGTTCTGCTGCGGCCCGCTCGAGCTTCACGTGGTCGACCCGACCACGGCCGCGCGCCGGTTCACGATCGGTGGCCCGAACTGCGTGATCGTCGGCTCCGCGACGCCCGCCGGCGAAGTGTGCGAGGACACCCCCAACTTCACCAAGGCGACGGTGCTCAGCTGGACCGCCGCCGTGACCCGGACGATCGCGATCACCCAGCCCGCTTACGCGTACGTTTCCCCGGGAGGCGGCGCCGTCGCCCTGGTCGACAACACGGGGACGACGATCATCGGGACGACCCGCTCGCTGGCCGGCCTGTTCGCGTGCACGTGGATCGACGACACGCACCTCCTCGGCGGCGGCGACTCGCAGCACCAGCCGCGAGTGGGCGACGTGAGCACCGGGACCATGGCGCCGGTCCCGGCGCAGGGCGACTGCGCAGGCAGGCTGCCGGGAGGCCTCTAGGCCGCTAGCGGCGCCGCTCGGCGACCTCGGTCACGACCATCTGGGCAAACGATTCGAGCGGTGTGTCGACCTGGCTGCCTGAACGATCCCTGACGTTGACGTGCTCCGTCTCCGCCTCGCGCGCGCCGACGATAGCCATGTAAGGGACCTTGCGCGCCTGCGCGTCGCGGATCTTGCGCTGCATCCGCTCCGACCGGTCGTCGACCTCGACCCTGAGGCGAAGCGACTTGAGCCGATCCGCGACCCGAACGGCGTACTCCTTCTGGGCGTCGGTGATCGGAATGACGACGACCTGGGTCGGGTGAAGCCACGTCGGAAACGCGCCGGCGTAGTGCTCGATGAGATATGCGGTCATGCGCTCGAAGGCACCGAAGGCGCCGCGGTGCACCATGACGGGCCTTTGGCGTGAGCCGTCCTCGGCCACGTACTCCAGGCCGAACTTCTTGGGCAGCTGGTAGTCGACCTGCACCGTGTTGTTGGTGAACTCACGGCGGTGCGCGTCCCTGACCTGGAAGTCGATCTTCGGGCCGTAGAACGCGGCCTCGCCGACTCCAAGCCTGTACGGCAGGTTCAAGCTTTCGAGCGCCTCTTTGAGCGCGGCCTCCGCGCTCTCCCACTCTTCGTCGGTGCCGGCCCATTTGGTCTTGACGGTGTCTCGGACCGAGAGGCGGTACGTGTAGTCCTCGACGCCGAGGACTGACATGAAGTGGTTGGCAAGCTCGATCGCGCCGCGCACCTCGCCGACGACCTGCTCGGGGGTGCAGAAGATGTGAGCGTCGTTCAGGTTGAAGGAGCGCACGCGGACCATGCCCATCAGCTCGCCGGACTTCTCGAGGCGGTAGTTCTGGCCGAGCTCCGCGATACGCACGGGCAGGTCGCGGTAGCTGTACATGTCGTGCGAGTACACGACGATGTGATGCGGGCAGTTCATCGGCCGCAGCTCGAGCTCCTCGCCGTCCTCGAAGCGCATCGGCGGATACATCGTGTCGTGGAAGAGCTCCCAGTGTCCGCTCTTCCTGTACAGGTCGAGCTTTGCCAGGTGTGGCGTGATCACGTGGCGGTAGCCGCGCCGCAGCTCCTCGTCCACGATCCAGCGCTCGAGCTCGCGCCTGATCGTGGCACCGTCCGGCAGCCACACGACCTGGCCCAGGCCAAGGCGCTCGTCGAGCGCAAAGAGCTTCAGGTCCTTACCGAGCTTCTTGTGGTCTCGCTTTTCCGCCTCTTCCAGGAAGCGCAGGTATTCGTCCAGCTGTTGCTGCGTTGGCCAGGCGGTGCCGTAGATGCGGGTCAGCTGCGGCTTCTTCTCGTCGCCCCGCCAGTACGCGCCCGCGACGCGCAGCAGCTTGAAAGCCTTCAGATTTCTTGTCGAGCGGACGTGAGGCCCACGGCACAGGTCGAGGAACTCACCGGTCCGGTACACGCTGACGTCGTCGCCTTCGACCTTGTCGGCGATCAGCTCGAGCTTGTAGTCCTGGCCGCGGCCAGTGAACTCCTGGATGGCCTGCTCGCGTGTCAGCGTCTCGTGCTCGAACGGCCGGTCTTCTTGCGCGATCCGGCGCATACGGGACTCGATGGCGGCCAGGTCCGACTCGGATATCGATTTGCCGAAGTCGAAGTCGTAGTAAAAGCCGTCCTGCACCGGCGGGCCGATGCCGTATTTCGCCTCCGGGTAGAGCTGGGTCACCGCGGCCGCCAGCAGGTGCGCGGTCGAATGCCGCATCACGTGCAGTGGATCGTCGCTCTCCTCGTGGTCTCCGTAGTCCGGCATCGGGTCGTGAAGTATATGAAGGAGGGATGAGAGGAAACCCGGGATGGTTTCCTCTCATCGCCCGGGCGGCTTCGCCGCCGGGGCTGCTCTCCTTCCGGTATGCGGATAAGCGATATGAGAGGAAACCCGGGATGGTTTCCTCTCATCGCCCGGGCGGCTCTGCCGCCGGGGCTGCTCTCCTTCCGGTATACGGATTGGATTGCCTGAAAGCCCGGAGCAGTGCTTTGTCGGTGGCGGGGAAGACAAAGTCGAGGCTGGGCCAAGCCCAGCCTCCCCGGCAACGCTGGATGGGAAATGAGAGGAAACCCGGGATGGTTTCCTCTCATCGCCCGGGCGGCCTGCCGCCGGGGCTGCTCTCCTTCCGGTATGCGGATAAGCGATATGAGAGGAAACCCGGGATGGTTTCCTCTCATCGGCCGGGCGGCTCTGCCGCCGGGGCTGCTCTCCTTCCGGTATACGGTTGGGATTGTCTGAAAGTTCGGAGCAACGCGCTGTCGGTGGCGAATAGGACAAAGTCGAGGCTGGGCTAAGCCCAGCCTCCCCCACCACGCTGGAAGGAGGTATGAGAGGAAACCCGGGATGGTTTCCTCTCATCGCCCGGGCGGCTTCGCCGCCGGGGCTGCTCTCCTTCCGCTATGCGGATCGGACTGTTCTGGATTGGAGGCAGGCCAGGTCAGAGACGCCAAGAACAAAGTCAAGGCTGGGCGGAGCCCAGCCTTCCATGGAAGCGCTGGTTGAAGAAGCAACCCCCAATTGTTTCCTCGTGTCGTGGCGGGCGGGGGCGATCGGTGGGCGGCGGGGACTGTTCTAGAGTCCGGGCACCAAGATGCGGACCCGAATCACCCTCTCACGTTGGCGCGGCGTATGCCTCACATAGACTGGGCGACGATCGTCGACGCCATCGGCTACCCCGCCGCCGGCCTCGGCATCCTGATCGAGAGCGCCGGTGTGCCGTTCCCCGGCGAGACGCTCCTGCTTGCAGCCGCGGCGTGGGCGGCGGCCCGCCATCACTCGATCGTGCTGGTGATCGTCTTCGGCTTCATCGGCGCGACTGCCGGCGCCGACCTCGGCTACTGGCTCGGCTACCGCGGGGGCAGGCCGTTCGTCGAGCGCTTCGGGAAGATCTTCCGGATCCGTCCCGAGCACATCGCGCGCTCCGAGCTCTTCTTCGCGCGGTACGGCGACCGCGCGATCCTCGGAGCGCGGTTCGTGCTCGGCCTGCGCACGTGGGCGTCGATGCTCGCCGGGATGGCGCGCATGCCCTTCTGGCGCTTTCAGGCCTTCAGCGCGCTCGGCGGGATGCTCTGGGCCGCGGTCATCGGCACCGCCGGTTACGTGCTGGGCAGCAACCTGGCGCTGCTGGAGGCGATCATCCGGGCGATCGGACTGGGAGGCCTGGCCGTCGTCCTGCTCATAGCGTTGGTGCTGCTGGTCGCTCGGCAGCGCGCATCCCGCCCACGATGACTCCCGCGCCGCCGCCGAGCAGAAGCACGCCAAGTCCGCCGAGCACCTGGGCCGTGCCGATGGTGTCGGCTAGAGCCGCGGCGATGAGCACGGGGAGCGCGCTCACGCCGTTGATCACCATGTAGAGGAGCGCGAAGATCCGTCCGCGGATCTGGTCGCTGGTCGCCTCCATCAGGTACGTGACCGCCGGGATGAGGATCGCGCCGAACTCGACGCCGAGCAAGAAGCTGAACGTCGCGCCCGTGATGCGGTTGTGCACCTGCAGGTCCGGGAAGCGATCCATCGCCGACGGCACCGAGGCCAGGGCGAGCAGCGTCAGGCCGTTCGCGAGCAGCGAGCCCGCGAGCACACGTGAACGGTCCAGGTGGCGGAGGAACTGGCCGAGGAGGATCGCGCTGAGGATTGCTCCGCCGGTCGCCGGCCCGAGAATCACGTACGTGTCCTGGGCCGCGATTCCGAGGACCTTGCTCACGTAGGCCGGCGCCAGCGAGAAGAGCATGAAGAGCACGAGGATCGCGATGCTGACCTGCCCGAACGCGAGGCGCAGGCCCCTCGACGCGCGGAGGGCGTCGGTGCCCTCCTTGAGGTCGGCCATCATCGTGCGGAAGCGGCTCGCGCTCTCCTCGACGGGCGACTGAATGTGTCGTTCCAGCGGAGGAATGTCGGAGGCGAAGATGAGCGTCCCGGCGATGACGAGCAGGACTACCGCGCACCAGTACGGCGCGTACAGGTCGATCCTGGATACGACCGGCGCGAGCACGCCGCCGAACACAAGCGTCAGCACCATCGTGAGCAGCGCCATCGAGTTGGCGGTGATGAGCGCAGAACGAGGGAGGACGGTCGGGATGACGGCGGCTTCCGCGGGTGCGAACAGCTGGCCGATCGCCGAGAAGAGAAGCGTGATGAGGAGCAGATGAACGAAGTCGTTTCTTAGGCCGGGGATGATCGCCGCGAGCGGGATCAGAGCGACGACGCCCGCCCGCCCGAGGTTGCACCACAGCATGATCTGCTTGCGGTCGAACCGGTCCGCGATGACACCGGCGGGAGGCGCGAAAACGACCGCTGGCACCGTGTAGGCGAGCAGCGTGACCGCGACCGGGGTGCTCCCGCCTGATATGCGATAGGCAAGGATGATCAGCGAGAAAAGGAGGAATTTGTCCGCCAGCTGCGCCGCGAGCTGGGCGAACCAGATGTTTCGAAACGCGGTGTGACGCAGCACCGCGCGAAATCCGCCTGGACCAGGACCCTCGACGGGCAGCCGGATGGGATCCACGACCGCCAAAGACTAACGATCGACGCCTGGATTGAATGCGCGGTAGAGCGACTGCCATTCCCCGAGCGCCAGCGTCTGGGCCCGGCGTGCGGGGTCGATGCCTATTTCGGACAGCACGCGCCCGGCCTCGGTGCTGCCCGAGCCCGCGATCCTGCCGAGCGCACCGCCAAGCTGCTTGCGCCGGAACTGGAAAACGGCCTCGACGAACCTGAAGAACCGCTGCATGTCGTCCACTTCGACGGCCGGCTTCGCCCGGACCTCCATGGTGACCAGGGCGGAGTCGACGCGCGGCATGGGTGTGAAGGCTGACGCCGGGATGACGAAACCGAGCTTCGGCTCGGCGAAGACCTGGACCGCGACGGTGGACAGGCTCGCACCTGTCGCTGCCGTCCAGCGCTCCGCCACCTCCTTCTGGACGACGAGCGAAAGCCGGCGCGGCCGCGGCGGCCGGTCGAGCAGCTTGCGTATCAAAGCGCCCGTCAGCTGATAGGGGATGTTGCCGGCGACCACCTCCTCCCCACCCGGAAAGGCTTTTCCGAGGTCGAACTTCAAGATGTCCTCGCCCGCGATCTCAACGTTCTCGTGGCCGAGCACAACGTCGCGGAGCGCGGGCAGCAATTCGCGGTCGAGCTCGACCGCGATTAGGCGCCGGCACCGCGGGGCGAGCGCGATCGTGAGCGTGCCGACGCCGGCACCGACCTCGAGCAGCTCGTCGTCCGGACCCGTCCCGGCCAGCTCGGCGACGGCATCGCGAACCTTGTGATCGATGAGGAAGTTCTGGCCGAAGCGGTGCTGGAGCGTGATGCGATGCCGGTGAAGGAGCGTGTCGAGCTGGTGCGCGTCGGCGGGGTCGATCACCGCATCCTCGTGAACAGGGCCAGCGCGGCCGCCGTTTCGGTGTCGGCCAGCTCGACGAGGCTCACCCCACGCAGCTCGGCGACGAGCTCGGCCGTGTCGAGCAGGAACGCAGGCCGGTTCGGCACGCCCATCCGCTTGTGGGCGTTGCCGTAAGGCGAGTCCGTCTCGAGCAGAAGCCGATCCGCGGGGCATCGCCGGGCCACCTCGCGCAGCGCATGACGGCTCGGCCTGGTGACCAGACCCGCAAACGAAAGGTGGAAGCCGGCGTCGAGAAACCGCTCGGCCCACTCCCACTCCAGGGCGAAGTAATGCATCACGCCGCGCAGCCCCGGGTAGCGCGCGAGAGCGGCGAGGACCTCGGACTCCGCTCCACGGTTGTGGATCGAGACCGGCAGTCCGCTGGACGACGCGAGTGACAGCATCCTGTCGAACCGCTCGAGCTGAGCGTCGCGCGCAAGCCTGTGCTCGTCCACGAAGTCGAGGCCGATCTCGCCGATGACGACCACCTGCGCATCGGTCGCCAGCTCGCGGAGCTCATCGTCGGTCGCATCCCCAACCTCGTTGGGGTGCAGTCCCACTCCAGCCCACACCTGCTCGTGCTGGTGGGCCAGCGCCACAGCGGCGCGGCTGCGGTCGAGGTCGACGCCCATCGTGATCATGCGGGTGACGCCCGCGGCCACAGCCTCCTCGACCACGGCGGTCGAATCGCCCAGCTCCTCGAGATGGAGGTGGGTGTCTACGAAGATTCCGGGCGCTCCTCCTCGACCACCTCGTCGAGGAGCTTGAAAAGGCGCTCCGGCGCCGCCAGCTTGCGGCCGGGTTCGAGCTGCGAGGCCTTCCACCTGTCGGCGAGCGGATAGTCGCCCGTGATGACCGTGTGGGCCACGCCGTCCTCCGAGTGCTCGCGCACTTCGGGCTGCGGCGCGATGACGTCTTCGTAACCGAGCATGCGGTGCAGTCGCTCGGCCGAAAAGGGGAGGAACGGGGCGAACATCGTCTTCAGGTTGTCGACGCATCGCAGGGCGACGTACAGCACCGTGCCCGCCCGCTCGCGGTCGGACTTGATGGTGTGCCACGGTTGCTCCGTTCCGAGGTAGACGTTCACCTTCGCGGCCATTGCCATCGCATGCTTCAGCGCGGACTGGAACCTCGCCTCCTCGAGCTGCCGCCCGACGTAATCGAGCGAGTCCTCGACCTCTTTGAGCAATGCCTGGTCGGCGTCGTTCAGCACGCCTGGTCGCGGGACCTCGCCGAAGTTGCGCTGCGCGTTGACCAGCGTGCGGTTGACCAGGTTGCCCCACGTAGCCACCAGCTCGTCGTTGTTGCGGCGCACGAACTCCGACCACGTGAAGTCCGTGTCCTGGTTCTCGGGCCCGGCGATCATCAGGTAATAGCGCAGCGCGTCGGGGTCGTACTTGTCGAGCACGTCGCCGACGTAGATCACGGTGCCCCGGCTCGTCGACAGCTTCTTGCCCTCCATGTGCAAGTGCTCGCTCGCGACGATCTCGTCGGGCAGGTGCATCGCGCTGTCGTCGCTCCCTATACCCATCAGGATCGCGGGCCACATCACGGTGTGGAATGTGATGTTGTCTTTGCCCATCACGTAGTAGTGGGACGAGTCCGGGTTCTGCCACCAGTCCTTCCACGCGTCCGGCTCACCCCGCTGCGCCGCCCACTCGATCGAGGCGGACAGGTAGCCGATCACCGCGTCAAACCAGACGTAGATCTTCTTGTGCGGGTTGTCCTCCCACCCCGGGAGTGGAACCGGAACGCCCCAGTCGAGGTCGCGCGTGATCGCGCGGGGCTTGAGGTTGCGCACGAACTCGAGCGAATACTTCTTGACGTTTGGCCGCCAAGCGTCGTGGCTTTCGATCCATTCCCTCAGCCGTTCGCCGAAAGCGGGAAGGTCGAAGAAGAAATGCTCGGTCTCGCGGAACTCGACCGGCGCGTCGCTGCCCCGTTGATGGGGATTGATCAGGTCGGCCGGGTCCAGCTGGTTGCCGCAGTTGTCGCACTGGTCGCCCCGCGCGTCGGGGAAGCCGCAGATCGGGCACTTGCCTTCGATGTAGCGGTCGGGGAGCGTGCGGCCCGACGCCGGGTCGAACGCTCCCATCTGCTTCTCCTTGACGAGATAGCCGTTCTCGAAGAGCTTCAGGAAGAGCTCCTGCGTGACGCGGTAATGGTTCGCGGTGGTCGTACGGGTGAAGATGTCGTACGTCATCCCGAGCCGGCGGAGGTCATCGACGATCACCGCGTTGTTCCGGTCCGCGAACTCGCGGGGCGGGATGCCCTGCTTGTCTGCCTCGTAGGTGATGGGCGTGCCGTGCTCGTCGGTGCCGCTCGCCATGAGAACCCGCGAGCCGCGCAACCGCTCGAAGCGCGCGAGGACGTCGGCGGGCACGGCGAAACCGACCACATGCCCGATGTGGCGCGGCCCGTTCGCGTAAGGCCATGCGGGGGCGATGAGGACTGTTCTAGGCACCGGCGATGACAAGCGTAAACTCGCCGCGCGTCCGCTCACCGAGGGCAGCGAGCACATCGGCGGCCGTCCCGCGCAGCACCTCCTCGTGCATCTTCGTGAGTTCTCGGGTCACGGTGAGCTCTCGGTCCGCCATCGACTCGGCGATGATCGCCAGCGATTTGCGAACCCGATATGGCGATTCGAAGGCGACCGTCGGCCGAGGTGAATCGCGCACCGACTCGAGCAGCCTTCTCATCTCGCCGGGCTTGCGAGGCAGGTAGCCGACGAACGAGAATCCCGCGCCGCCGTACCCGGCGACCGACAGCGCAGCGGTTACCGAGCTCGGACCCGGGATCGGCACCACGGTGTGACCGGCGGCCCACGCAGCGGTCACGAGGACCTGGCCGGGGTCCGAGAGTGTCGGCGTGCCCGCGTCGCTGACCAGTGCGACGTCACCCTGGTCCAGGGCATCAATGACGCGCGGCAGCCCGCGCCGCTCGACGGGCGCGCGATAGCTGATGAGCGGCTTGTGCAGGCCGTACCTGGCCAGCAGCCGTGCCGTGACCCTGGTGTCCTCGGCGGCGATGGCCGTGACCTCGCCGAGCACGCGCAGCGCCCGAGCGCTCACGTCCTCGAGGTTGCCGATCGGGGTTCCGACGACGAAGAGCCGGCTCAAACGTCGTCGAGCCAGGCGCCCACCCGGTCCGGTATCTCGGCCGCCGGCCCCACGTAGCGCGAAGCCGGCGGAAGCACCTCGAGGAACGCGCGCCCGTAGTCGCGGCCGAGGATCCGGTTGTCCAGGATGACGACCGCGCCGCGGTCCGTGGAGCGGCGGATCAAGCGCCCGAAGCCCTGCTTCAAGCGCAGAGCCGCCTGCGGCAGCGCGAGCTGCGAAAACGGGTCGCGCACGCGCTCGGCGCGCGCCGCGTACACGGGCTCGCTCGGCACCGGAAACGGCAGACGCACCACGATCACGCAGCTCAGCCGCTCGCCAGGAATGTCGATGCCCTCCCAGAAGCTCGCCGTCCCCAGCAGCAGCGGACGATCGGCCTCCTGGAACGTCTTGAGCAGCTGGCGACGCTGGCCGTCGATGCCCTGGCCGAGGATTAGCACCTCGTCGAGGTCGACGCGATGCTTGAGCGCCGTATGCACATCACGCAGCTGGCGGTGAGACGTGAAAAGCGCGAGCGTCCGCCCGCCGACACGGGCCGCCAGCGCCGCCACGATGTCCTCGACAGAGGCGTCGAAGGCGTCGTCCTCGGGCAGGGGAAGGTCGGTCGGAAGGCAGACGAGGGCCTGGTGGTAGAAGTCGAACGGCGAGGGCAGGATCATCTCCTCGATGGCGCTGCTCAGCCCGATCCGCGAGCAGAAGTAGTCGAATGTCCCCCCCACCGCCAGCGTCGCCGACGTGAATACGGTCGAGCGCTTCTCCGCGTAGACGCGTTCGCGCAGCAGCGTCCCGACGTTTACGGGCGCGGCTCGCAGGATCAGGTTTTCCGCCCGCGACAGAAGGCTGAACCAGTACACGTGGTTTGAATCGGGCCTGAGGAGCGCCTCGTCGAGCAGGCCGATCGCCGCCTCGACACGACCTCGGATCATCTCCAGCTCGCGGATCCCCTGGTCGGGCTCCGCGCCACCAAGCCAGTCGCGCACGCCGGCGACGGCCTTGCGCAGCTCGCCGTTCAGCGCGGTCAGACCCGTCACCGCGTTCTCGGCGGCAACCGCGACGGCGGTCCACGCATCGGCCTCTCGCAGAGCCGACGTCAGGCGCACGGACTCCTCGCGCCGGTCCGCCTCGCCGAGCCGGGCCGAGACCCAGCTCTCCGCGATCCCGAACAGGTCGCGTACGCGGCCCGCCGCGGCGACGCTCATCGGGATCGCTGCGTCGAAGGCGTCCCCCGAAGCGCCAAGGTGCGGCTGGCGGCGGAGCTCGATCAGCAGCCCGCGGTCGTGTGAATCGGGGTCGTGGGTGGCGAGTCGCTCGAGAAGGGCGATCAGGCCAGGACCGTCGACCTCCTGGCGAAGGCCGCGTGTCGCGGCTTCCTCCAGGTGATGCGCTTCGTCGATGACCAGGTGGTCGTATTCGGGCAGCAGGCCGCCGCCCGTCTCGGCGTCGGCGAGCAGCAGAGCGTGATTGATCACGACCAGGTGGGCAGTCTCCGCCTCGGCTCTCGCGCGGTGCACGTAGCAGTCCTCTTTCGTGCATCGCACGCCGACGCAGTCCAGGGGATCGCTGGCGATGTGGTTCCACAGAACCTCCTCCCGCCCGTGGAGACGGAGCTCCGAGCGGTCTCCGCTTTCGGTCGAGTGAAGCCAGATGAGGACTTTGAGCTTGAACATCAGGTCGTCCTGGTCCGCGCACGGCTGTGCCAGGTAGTGGCGCCAGCGGCGAAGCGAGACATAGTTGGCGCGGCCCTTGAGCAGGCAGGCCTTGAAATCCCACGGGAGCCACTCCCGCAGTGCCGGCAGGTCCTTCCCCATCAACTGTTCCTGCAGCGTGTGCGTGTCGGTCGAAACCACGACACGCTCGCGGTGACCGACTGCACGGGCGATGGAAGGGACGAGATAGGCGAGGCTCTTGCCTGTGCCGGTGCCGGCCTCCACGACCAGCGTGCCACCCCGAGCCTGGATCTGGGCGACGGCCAGCAGCATCTGCATCTGCGACTCGCGGTGCTCGTAGTCCGGGAGCCTTCCGGCAAGTGGACCTTCTGGCCCGAGGAGCGCCGCCATGAGCCGCGGGTCGTCGGGCGGGACCTCGCGGCGGCCCTCACTTCGCGAAACCTCCGCGGGTACGGTGCTCTCCGTGTCGGGATTGGGATTCGGCAGGACGAGCGAATCCGCAAAGAACCGCGCGACCGGCCAGGTGTACGGAGCGACCAGCGCGAGCATGGACTCCTTCAGACCTTCATCAAGCGAGGCTGCCTCCTCGCGCAGCCTCAGCAGCAGCTGCCGCGTCGCGTCCGCGTCGTCCAGCGCGCGATGCGGCCGCGGCTGCGTGAATCCCATCTCGGTCGAGAGCAGCGGAAGGCTGTGGCTGCCCGCGCTGGGCAGCAGGATGCGCGCGACGTCGAGCGTGTCGAGGATCTCGTCGGACGGGTCCCACATGCCGGCCGCGACGAGGAAGTCGACGTCGAGCTTCGCGCCATGGCCGACGGGCTGCCTGCCGCGGACGAAGTCGGCCAGCCTGCCGAGCGCGGCTTCGGGCGCTGACGCCCCGCGCAGCTCCTCCTGCCTGATCCCGGTGAGCCGCAGTACGGTCTCCGGCACCGCGCGCCCAGGGTCGACAAGCACCTCCAGGGTCGACGTGACCGTCTCGGTGGTGAAGGCGACCGCCCCCACCTCGATGACTCGGTCTCGGGCCGGGTCGAGACCCGTCGTCTCGAGATCCAGCGCGGCGTATTCGGGCAACGTCGCCCTGATTCTAGTAAGGGCGGTGGGTAGCGGGGTCTGAACGGAAGACCCCGGCTGTAATATGTGCGGCCGGATGGTAACCGGCGCGATCGAGGCTCCCAAGCGCCTCGAAGACCTTCACGTCAGGCGCGATCTCGTCGCAAGCCTCTTGCTCCGAACGCTGGCGTTTGCGGACCAGCTGACCGGCGCCACGCTCGAGCAGCGCCTGGGACTTCCTTTCGAGACCTTCTCACCGCTGATCGACGAGTTCGAGAAGAACCAGCTCATGGACACGCGCGGCGTCTCCAACGACCCGACCCTGGAGGGGCGACCCTACCCCGTCAAGATGAACTACGCGATCTCCGGCGCCGGCCGGCAGCGCGCGGCCGAAATGTCCGCGGTGCAGACGCGATACCTCGGCCCGTGCCCCATCAACTTCGAGGACTACCTCGGCCTCATCCGATCCCAGGTGACGGGCAAGACCGGCGTGACCGACGCACAGCTCAAGAAGGCGCTCGGAGAGCTGGAGCTCGAGCAGCACGTCATCGACCAGATCGGCGGCGCGATGGTTTCCCGCGCGTCACTGTTCATCTTCGGCGCCCCCGGCAACGGCAAGAGCACGATCACCGAGCGCATGGCGCTCCTGATGGGCGCTCCGATCGAGATCCCGCACGCGGTCGCCGTCGGCGACGAGATCATCCGCGTGATCGACCCGGTCTACCACAAGATCGCGGAGGGCGACCAGCCGATCGACCGTCGCCTGGTCAAGGTCGAGCGACCGGTCGTCACCGCCGGCGGCGAGCTGAAGCTCGCGCAGCTCGACCTCACATACGACTCGCAGAACCGCTACTACGAGGCGCCCCTGCAGTGGAAGGCGAACGCCGGCGTCTTCGTGATCGACGACTTCGGCCGCCAGGAAGTCCCGCCGATGCGGCTTTTGAACCGGTTCATCGTCCCGATGGAGAAGAAGATCGACTACCTCGACCTCTCCGCCTCCGGCCGCAAGATCGAGCTGCCGTTCCTGTGCCAGGTCGTCTTCTCGACCAACCTCTCGCCCACCGAGCTTGTCGACGAGGCCTTCCTCCGCCGCATGGCTTACAAGATCGGCGTGGGCAACCCGTCGCCCGAGGCGTTCGGCCGCATCCTGCGCTACGAGTGCGACCGGCAGGGCGTGCCCTGGGACGAGAAGGCGGTCGGCTACCTTCTGAACAACCTCTACGGAAAAAAGCCGCTGCGAGGCTCGCATCCCCGCGCGCTCATCGCGCGCCTGGTGGACCTGGCCAACTATCGGCAGCAGCCGCCCCGCCTGACTCCGCAGACGCTGAAGGAGGCGTTCGACGCCTGCTTCAACCCCGCCCTGGGCAGCCTGGTCGAGGACGACTGGGCCCGCCCCGCCATCGGCTGAGGCACGCCCCCCGCCACTACGCCGGCCGCGTCACCCCTTCCAGCCGCGCGCGGATGGAGTCGAGGTCCGCGAAGGCGCCGCGTTTTTCCGGCGGCAGCAGCTCGGCGATCCGCAGCATGATCGCCTCAGCCGCCTCCTCGTGCGTCACACGCTCCCCGGTGACCCGCTGGTGGAGCACGACGAAAGGCGCGCCGAAGCAGACCTTCACGGGCACGCGACGCGGCCAGTAACTGCCCCTGGGCAGGCACTCCTGCGTGCCGGTCAGCGCGACCGGGAGAACCGGACAGCCGCCGCGCTGGGCGATGAAGCCTGCGCCGGGCTCTGGCTCGGCGAGCACGCCAGAGTCGACGCGCGTGCCTTCCGGGTACAGGATGAGGGCCTCGCCCGCCTTGAGGACGTCGAATGCGCGGCGGATGGCGGCGCGGTCGGCCGTGTGGCGGACCACCGGGAACGCGTGATACGACCGGAAGATGAAGCGCAGCAGCGGCTTCTTGAAGTACTCCGACTTCGCCATGCTCCAGCTGTCCCGCCGCGGCAGGAATGCGGGCACCATCGGCGGGTCCAGCGTGGCCGAATGGTTGGGGCACACGAGGAGCGCGCCCGTGCGCGGCACGTTCTCGGCCCCCTCGACCCTGAACAGTCCAATCAGAAAGGTGGTCGTGATGAACCGCATCAGAGCCCGCATCAGCAGGTACATCAACCGGGTCGCGCCCCCCTGCGTACCTGGTCGACGATCAGCGCAACGACCTGGTCGATGTCGAGCTCGTCCGTGTCCACGATCACCGCGTCGTCGGCCGGCCGCAACGGCGCGACGGCACGCTCGGTGTCGGCGCGGTCGCGCAACTCGACCTCCTGGCGCATCGCCCCGGCGTCGACTGTCTCGCCTCGGCGCTCGTACTGAGCCGACCGCCGGCGCACCTTCTCCTCGAGGCTGGCCGTCAGGAAGAACTTGAAGTCGGCGTCGGGGAACACGATCGTGCCGATGTCACGCCCGGCCATCACGATCCCTTTTGACGCGGCCGCGCGCTGCTGCTTCACCAGCGCGTCGCGGACGCCCGGGGTCGCGGAGACGACAGGCAAAACCTCGGCGTAGTCGGTGCCGAATATGCCCTCGGTCATGTCGCGCCCGTCGGCCCACACGTGGTCGCCTTCGACGCGGATCTCCGTGCTTTCGGCCAGCGACGTGAGCGCGTCCGCATCGTGCGGGTCGACGCCGCGCTGCACCGCGAGGCGGCTGATGGCGCGGTACATGAGCCCGCTGTCGATGAACGGCAGGTTCAGCTCTTTGGCGACGCGCCGGCCGACGGCCGATTTGCCCGACGCGACGCCTCCGTCGATCGCGACGATCATCTCTGCTCCAATCCGGCGGCGCGGCGCAGCGCGGCGAGCTCGCCTTCGCTGAGCAGTCGCCAGCCGCCTGTCTTGAGCCGGCCGAGCTTCAGCGGACCGAAGGAAGTCCTCTTCAGCGCCTGCACCTTGTGCCCGACCGCGTGGAGCATTCTCCGCACCTGGCGCTGGCGCCCCTCGCTGATAACCACACGCAGCTCTGCCTGCCCCGAGTCCCGCCGGCCGGTGGTTGCGCGCACGATCTCGACCTCCGCGGGCGCGGTGACCCCGTCGTCCAGCTTCACGCCGTCGCGCAGCGCCTGCAGGTCGCGCGTGGTGGGCACGCCGGCGACTATGACCAGGTACTCCTTCGGCACCTTGTACCTGGGATGCGTGAGGCGGTAGGCGAGCTCGCCGTCGTCGGTCAGCAAGATGAGCCCTGTGCTGTCGGCGTCAAGGCGCCCGACCGGAAAGAGGCGATGGCCGAGCGCGCCTTCGGGACCGACCGCCTCGAGCACCGTGGTGCGCGAGCCCTCGTCCCTGGCTGTCGTGATCACGCCGAGCGGCTTGTTGAGCATCACGTACCTGTGCACGACAACCGGCCGCACCACCTGGCCGTCGACCGTGACACGGTCGGACGAAGGGTCGACGAGCAGCCCGGTCGGCGGAACCTTCTTGCCGTTGACCCGGACCGCCCCTCCCGCGATGAGCTCGTCGGCCGCGCGGCGGCTCGCGACGCCCGACCGCGCGAGGAAGCGGTTCAGCCGCTCTGTGCCGATTGCTCTGAGACCTCCGGCCTGTCGACGCGCGGCTCGGGAAGATGGTCGAGCGACTCGAGACCCATCACCTGGAGGAAGCGCATCGTCGTTCCGTAAAGCTTCGGCTGGCCGGGGCCCGTGCCGCGGCCGACCTCGGTGATGAGCTCGCGCAGCTCGAGGTTGTTGAGCACGCTCTCGCAGTTGACGCCGCGCACCTCCTCGATCCTCGAGCGCGCGACCGGCTGCTGGTACGCGACGATGGCGAGCGTCTCGTAGGCCGCGTGCGAAAGCTTCCCCGAGACCTCCGGACGCAGCGCCCGCCGCACGGCGCTCGCGAACTCAGGCCGTGTCGCCAGATGGACCTCGTCGTGATGTCGCATCAGCATCACGCCTCTGCCCTCGAGCGATTCGCGCAATGCCTCGAGGGCTCCCTCGACGCCGTTACGGTCGCTGTCGGTGGCTTGCTGGAGCTCTCGCACCTTCAGCGGCCGGTTGGAGCTGAAAAGGATCGCTTCGAGTGCGCCCGTCAGTTCACTCACCGGCGGGCTCCCTCGCCTCAACGTGGATCGGTCCGAACATGTCCTTTTGGCGCACGCGCACGAGAGCGCGCCGCAGGAGCTCGAGCAGCGCGACAAACGTGACGACGGCTTCGAGCCTGTCCTCCGACTCGAGGATCAGCTCGACGAGGTCGACAGGGCCGCGCCGCAGCCGCGCCGTCAGGAGGTCGAGCTTCTCCTGCAGCGTCCAGGTGCGCCCTGTCACGACGAGCGGTCGTGGCGGGATTCGCGCGAGCACGCTGTTGAACGCGACGAGCAGCAGCTGGACGTCCAGGGGCTCTTCCTGCCCAGCCGCTTCGACCGGTCGAGGCGGCGGCGGGAAGGCAAAGGTCTCCTGCTGCGCGCGTTCCATCAGCTCGTCCGCCATCTCCTTGTACGCGCGGTACTCCTCGAGCCGCTGGCGCACCTCGTCCTCCCACCCCAGCAGCTCCGTCTCCTCGTCCGAGGGGACCTCGCCCGGGAGCAACTTGATGGACTTCAGCAGCAAGAGCCGAGCAGCCATCCAGAGGAACTCGGCCATCTCCTGTGTGTCCGCGATTTCGCGCGAGGCGATCTCGGCGAGGTACGCGTCGGTGACGTTGGCGAGCGACACCTTGAAGATGTCCACCTCCTCGCGCTCCACGAGCGCCAGGAGAAGCTCCAGGGGACCTTCGAAAACCGGTGTTCTCACGTCGAGTCTGCCGGTGGGCCCGGCGACCGGCGATTCCACAGCGGCTAATAGTAGTCGGCGCCGCCGGATCCCCTCTCCGGAGAAGGGTCGTCGCTCAGCGCAGGTTGACCCTGTGGAAACGCTCGATCCTGGCCATCGCCCGCCAGCGCCTGGCCAGCAGCGCCGGGCTGCGGGTCTGGCTCGCGTGAGCGAGTCGCGCGTCGATCTTCTGGTTGAGGACCTCGGCGACGTCCACCTCGAGATCCGGGTCAAGCCCCCCAAAGCACCATGCCTCCGCGGTTTCGTGTGGCGGACCCGATCGCGGAAAGGTCAGCGGATCACGCGCGCTTGGCCACGCCGCGTCCAGCGCCACACGGCCGACGACACGGTGGTCCGGGTGGAAGCGATAGGGAACGTTCGGGTCGAAGGTCAGGATGACGTCAGGCTTTGTCGCGCGGATCTCGCGCACGAATTGCCTGCGCAGCTCGAGGCCCTCCACGAGCTCGGCGTCGGGATGGCGGAGGAAGACGACACGCTCGACGCCAAGCCTGTGGGCCGCATCAAGCTGCTCCTGCTCACGCTCGCGCGCGACTGCCGCGCGCGAGCGGGTTGCGTCGCGCGCGCCCTTGTCGCCGGACGTCGCCACCACGAAATCCACCTCGGCGCCGTGTCGGGTCATCAGGAGCACCGACCCGGCGCAGTAGAACTCGATGTCGTCGGGATGCGCCACGATGCAGAGGGCGCGCCGGATTCTCTTGTCCTCCGGTCCGCTGAAGAGCCGCGAGCGAGCCATCAGGCCCTCGCCTCCTCGAGAAGCTCATGGGCGCGCGCGATCGCTTTCGCCGTCACGCCCCCGCTCATCATTCGGGCCAGCTCCCTGGCACGCTCTTCCTCCGTCGCGAGCTCGCGTACGGCGACGACGTTGCGGCCGTCCGGGCCAGGTCGCTTCTCGACCACCAGGTGATGGTCGGCGAAGGAAGCGATCTGCGCGAGGTGCGTGACCACCAGCACCTGGTGGCCGGCGCCCAGCGCTTTGAGGCGCAGGCCGACCTGGATGGCCGCCTCGCCCCCTATCCCGGAGTCCACCTCGTCGAAGACCAGCGTCGGCAGCCGGTCCGCGTCCGCCGAGACCGTCTTGATCGCAAGCATCACGCGGGCGAGCTCGCCGCCCGACGCGACTCGCGCCAGCGGGGCGAGCGGCTCGCCCGGGTTCGCCGAGAACATCATCTCGGCCTCCTCGGCGCCGGCCGGCCCGATCTCCGCGGCGGCCCGGAGCGCAACCTCGAAGCGGGCGCCTTCCAGCCTGAGGCCCTGCAGCTCGGCCGCGACCTGCTTTTCCATCCGACGGGCCGCGCTGGAGCGGGCTTTCGTGAGCCTGGCCGCGGCTGCTTCCAGGCCCTGCCGGGCCTTCGCGACCGCGGCTTCGGCCTCCGCGATGGCTCCCGCCAGGTCGTCAATCGCGCCGACCTGGCGCTCCAGGCGGTCGCGCTCCGCGATCGCCGACTCGATCGAGCCGCCGTGCTTGCGCTTCAGGCCGTCGAGCAGGGCGAGCCGTGCCTCGATCACCTCGAGCCGGGAGGGGTCGGCATCAAGCCGTTCCGTGTACCGGCGCACCTCCGCCGCGACGTCGGCCGCCTCCTCGGCAAGCGCCTCCAGGCGCTCGGCGGACGCCGCCATCCGCGCGTCCAGCCCGGCGGCGGAGCGAACGGCGATCGAGGCGCGGGCAAGCCCGTCCTCGTGGAGGCCCTCGAGCGCCTGGCCGCCAAGCTCGAGGAGGCGCGCCGCGTGGCGCACGGCCGAGCGCTCCGCGCCCAGCTCTTCATCCTCGCCCGCCCGAAGCTCCGCGCCGCGCAGCTCCTCCAGCTGCCACCGCAGAAACTCCTGCTCGCGCCGTCCCTGGGAGCGCATCCGCTCGAGCTCCTGCAGCGCGCCGGTCGCCGAGGCCGACACCGCATGCGCCGCAGTGACCGCGGCGCGGAGCTCGAGTGCTCCCCCGTAGGCGTCGAGCAGTTCGGTCTGCGCCGCGGCGTCGAGCAGCGCTCGGTACTCGTGCTGGCCGTGGATGGCGACCAGGGAACGGCCCAGCTCGCGGAGCTGTCCCGGCGTGGAGGGGCCGCCGTCGACACGGGCGGCGCCGCGGCGCCCGAGCTCGCGCTGCAAGGAGAGCCGCCGGCCCCCGGATTCGAAGACGGCTTCGACCGTGGCCCGCTCGGCACCGTGCCGGACCTGGTCGGGACCGCCCCGGGCGCCCAGGGTGAGCCCGAGAGCGTCCACGATCAAGGACTTGCCGCTGCCCGTCTCGCCGGTCAGCAGGTTCAACCCGGCTCCGAACCGAACACGCGACTCGGCGACCAGGGCGAGGTCGCGAACCGTGAGCTCCTTGAGCACTACTTCTTCGGGACGAGCGGCCGTCCCCAACCAAGCTTGTCGCCGAGCCTTTCGTAGAAGGCTTCCGGCGGGCTGAAGCGCACCACCTTGAGGCGGCGGGGGTGCGCCCCGCACCGCACCACGTCGCCGGTCGCGAGCATTCGCCCCCGCCGGCCGCCGTCGATGCGCATCTCGCCGGGTCCTCTTACGACCGTGAGCGTGATGTCCTGGCCGGGCGGAAAGACGATCGGGCGGACGGTCAGCGCAAACGGGTTCATCGGCACCAGCAGCAGGTCGCGCAGCGTCGGTTCGAGGATCGGGCCGCCCGAGGCGAGCGCGTAAGCGGTCGAGCCGGTGGCCGTCGCGACGATCACGCCGTCGGCGTCGATCACCCCGACGGGCTGGCTCCCCACGTCGATCTCGAGGCGCAGCATCCGAGCTTCCCCAGAGTGGTCGACAACGACCTCGTTCAGGCCGGTCGAGCGCGCCAGCCGGCGCCCGCCTCGCGTGAGGCTCACCTGCAGCAGCGTGCGCTCCTCCAGCCGGAAGTCCCCGTCGAGGAACCTCCCCAGGCCGCTCTCCAGCTCCTCGGCTTCGAGCTCCGTCAGAAAACCCAGCCGGCCGAGGTTCAGGCCCAGGATCGGCACGCCTCGCGGCGCGCCCAGCCGCGCACCCGCGAGAAAGGTCCCGTCGCCGCCGACGGTCAGGACCAGGCCCGCCCCCTTGAGCCGGGCCGCGGATGCCGCGAGGGACGCGTCCCTGTCGACCTCGAACCCTTCCGCGCCATGGCTCCGCAGAGTGCTCGTGATTCGCTCGAGGACCGACTGGTCGGCGCGGGGTCCACGCAGGATGCAGACCCTCATGTCGAGGCAGGCTCCAGCCGTACGAAGATCTCGCGATTGCCTTCCGTGCCCGGCAGCTCCGAGGGCGCTTCCGCGAGCACGCGATAGCCATGACTCGCGCACCAGTCCCTGAACCTCTGGAGGGCGGCGGCCACGGCCGCCTCGTCGCGGACGATTCCGCCCTTCCCCACCTCGGCACGGCCGACCTGGAACTGTGGCTTGAACAGCGCGACGACCTCGGCCGCCGGCGCCGCGCGCCGAACCGCTTCGAGGACCTTCTCCAGGCCGATGAACGACACGTCGATCACCACGAGGTCGACCGGTTCAGGAAACTCCTGCAGCTCACGTGCGTTGACGCGCTCCATGACGACCACCCGCGGGTCTTGCCGGATCCGCCAGTGCAGCAGCCCACGCCCGACGTCGAGCGCGTAGACCCTGGCCGCTCCGCGCCGCAGGAGCACGTCGGTGAACCCGCCGGTCGAAGCACCGACGTCCGCGCACACCCGCCCCGCCGGATCCACTCCGAAACGGTCCAGCGCCGGGCCGAGCTTGAGGGCGCCCCGGCTGGCCCAGCCAGGCTCGGAGTCGACCGAGATCGTCACGTCTTCTCCGACAGGCCGGTCCGGCCGCCGCACGGTTTCCCCTCCGACCCTGACCTTGCCGGCAAGGATCAGCGCCTGGGCGCGCTCCCGCGACTCGGCCAGGCCGCTGCGCGTGACCAGGACGTCGAGCCTGGGCACGGCTAGAGGATCAGCCCGACGGCCACGCCGAGCACGGCGCCGACCAGGACCTCCACCGGCGTGTGCCCGAGCAGCTCGCGCAGCTTTTGCTCCTGCACGCCTCGCATGTGGACGAGATCCTCGACGAGGCGGTTCAGGATCTCGGCCTGGCGTCCCGCCGCCCGGCGCAGGCCGGCCGCGTCGTACATGACCACGAACGAGAAGATAAGCGCGATCGCGAAGGCGGCGGAAGAGACTCCCGAATATTTACCGACCGAGGCCGTGAGCCCCATGACGATGGCGCTGTGGCTGCTCGGCATGCCGCCGGTCTCGGCCAGCACCCGCAGGTTCAGCCGGCGCTGCCGGACCGAGGAGAGGATGAGCTTGGCCGCCTGGGCGATCGTCCAGGCCACGAGCGGCGCGAGGAGGTACTTCACTCCGCCAGCAATTTTGCGGTGTGGTCGGCCTTTTCCTTGAGTTCGGCCAGCGATTGCTGCGCCTCGGCCAGAAGCCGCACGGCCCTGCCGTGGGCGGCCACGAGCTCTTCCAGCGGTGCAGTCCCATCCGCGAGCTGGGCTATCGCCGCCTCCAGGCCGGCGAGGAGCGCGTCCAGGTCCGGGGCGGGAGTGCTCACCGCGGGGTCGCGGCGACCTTGCCCAGGATTCCGTTGACGAATCGCCCCGCCTCGTCGCCGGAGAAGGTCTTGGCGAGCTCGATCGATTCGTTGATCGCGGCCTTGGTCGGGACCTTGCGGTCGATCGCTATCTCGTACACGGCGATGCGCAGGATGATCCTGTCCACCTTGGCCATCTGCTCGAGCTTCCAGTGCTCCGAGGCCCCGCTGAGGATGGCGTCGAGCCGTTCGCGGTTGTCGATCACCCCGCGCACGAGCTGACGCGCGAAGTTCGTGATGTCCGGGGTGGCCGCGCCCTCGAACGCGTGGTACATCAGCGTCTCCTCGGGGTCGTCATCCGATCCCTCGAGCTGGAACAGGACCTTGAGGGCGAGCTCCCTCGCTTGACGGCGTTTCCCCGCGCGGGGGCCTAGCTCGCGAATGCGACGCTCGAGACGAACACGTTGACCTCGCCCACTTCGAGCCCGAGCATCCTCTCGGTTGCCTCGACCACGTTCGACTGGACCGCCGCGGCCACCTCGGCGAGCCTCGCCTCGGAGCTCACCGTCACGAAAACCTCGAGGTGGATGGAGCGGTCGCCTTCGATGTGGACGCGCACGCCTCGATGCGCCGCCTGCCGTCGCACGAAGTCGCCGAAATGGCGCGCCGCGGCCTCGTCCATCTCGTCCACGCCCTCGACCTCACACGCCGCGAGCGCCGCGATGCTCGCGATGACCTCGTTGGCCACGCGGACCGCGCCCAGACCGCCGTTCTCAGACATGATTCACCGATCCTACGCCGGTCGCATGGGGGATCAGGCGCGCTCGATGTATCCGTTGTTCCGCGAATCGACGCGTATGACGTCGCCGACCTGGATGAACAGCGGAACGTTGATGGTGGCGCCCGTCTCGACCTTCGCGGGCTTGGTACCGCCGGAGACCGTGTCGCCCTTGAAGCCGGGGTCGGTGGACACGACCTTGAGCTCCACCGTGATCGGGAGCTCGACGCCGATCAGGCGATCCTGGTAGCGCTGCAGGAAGACGGTGCTGCCCTCCTTGAGAAGCGGCAGGACGGATTCGAGCATGTCCTCGTCGACAGGCACCTGGTCATACGTTCTCGAGTCCATGAAGTAGTAATGCGTGCCGTCGGAGTACTGATACGTGGCCTCCGTGCTGTCGATCCGCACGGCCCGGTACTTGTCCCCGCTGCGGAAGCTCTGCTCGAAGATCGAGCCCGTCAGCACGTTGCGCAGCTTGGCCTTGATCACCGCACCGGCGCGCGCCAGCTTGATGTGCTCGACGGTGACGATGGACAGCAGCTGGCCGTCCATCTCGAACATGGTCCCGTTTCGAAAATCGTTCGTCGATATCACTTCTGCGTCAGGTACTCCATTGCCAGCTCGTAACCCTTGAAGCCCAGGCCCGCGATCAGTCCCTTTGCCGCGCGCGCGGTCACGCTGCGGGAGCGGAACTCTTCACGCGCGTGGATGTTCGACAGGTGGACCTCCACCACAGGCACCGCGAGTGCCTGCAGGCAATCGTAGAGCGCCAGCGAGTAGTGGGAGAACGCGGCCGGGTTGATGACGATGCCGAGAGAGCCCGGCGCCTCCTTCTGCAGGAAGTCGATGAGCTCTCCCTCGTGGTTGCTCTGGAAGAAGCTCACCTCGGCGCCCAGCTGCCGGCCGCGCTCCCGAACGAACTTCTCGAGGTCGCCCAGGGTCTGCGTTCCGTAGATCTCCGGCTCGCGCTTGCCCAGGAGGTTCAGGTTCGGCCCGTTGACGACGACGATCCTGCTCACGAGAGCGCCTTGATGACGACCCTGCGCACAACCGCAGACGGGACGGCGTGGCCGACTTCGGCGCGGCCGAGCCGCCGCGGCATGACCCAGGCGACCTTGCCCCGCCTTGCCTTCTTGTCCAGCGCGATCGCGCCGAGGACCTTCGCGGCCTCGACCCGCGGCGCCCGAGGCGGAAGGCCGTACGCGGTGAGCATGGAGTCCTGCTGCTCGACGAGCGTCTTGCTGCACAGGCCCATCGCGAGCGCGATGCGCGCTGCGACCCGCATGCCGAATGCGACGGCCCTACCGTGCGAGACCCGAAAGCCGGTCGCCGCCTCGAGCGCGTGGCCGGCGGTGTGACCGTAGTTGAGGATCGCGCGAGGCCCGCGGTCCCGCTCGTCCTTCGCGACCACCAGCGCCTTTGCCGTGACGCAGCGAAAGACGACGCGCTCGAGAACGGCACCATCTCGCGCCGCAAGCTTCTCGCGCTCCCTGTCCAGCAGCTCGTAAAGCCCTCGATCCATGGCGACGGCGTACTTTACAACCTCCGCGAACGCGTCTCGGTACTCCGGTGGGGGCAGTGTCTGGAGGCTCGCCAGGTCGGAGATCACGGCGGAAGGCTGCCAGAAGGCCCCGATCGCATTCTTGGAGCGGCCGCCGTTGACACCGGTCTTGCCGCCGACGCTCGAGTCGACCATCGCCAAAAGGGTCGTCGGGAGGCCGACGAAGCGGATCCCGCGCTGCCAGACCGCGGCAGCGAAGCCGGCCAGGTCGCCGACGGTGCCTCCCCCCACCGCGATCACGCACCCTCCGCGGTCCACCTTCGAGCGCTCGAGGAAGCGAAGCAGCTCGCCAAGCCGCTCGAGGGACTTCGACCGTTCGCCTGCCGGCACCACGTAAATGGCGCTCTTGAGGCCCGCGCGGCGGATGGCCCTGGCGACCCTGGCCGCCCAGGGCTTGACGTTCGAGTCGGTCACGATCACGGCCGACGTCGGGTCGAGCCGGCCGATCGTGGCGCGCAGCTCCTTCTGGAGGCCTGTCCCGATGATCACCGGGTAACTGCCCCCCGGCGCCTCGAGGATCAGCCGGACCACAGTTTCAGGATCTCGTCCGCGACGGTGTCGACGTCGAGCTCACCATTGACGCGGTAGATCGCCTCGCGATAGCGAGGCAGCCGCTGCTCGTGCAGGGCCTGCACCTCTTCGCGTGTCCGGCCGGCCCTCAGCGGTCGGTTGGTCGTGCCCGCCGTGCGTGCCCAAAGTGTCTCGAACTCGCAGTCGATGAAAACGGGCAGCGACCGCTCCACGATGATCCGCCAGTTCTCGTCGTCGACCGGCGCGCCTCCGCCGAGCGCCACGACCGTATCGGGCTGAAGCACCGTCGGCAGCAGCCGCGACTCGAGGACTCGAAACGCCTCTTCGCCGTGTGTCTCGAAAAACTCGGAGATCGGCATGCCTGCCTCGCTCTCGATGGTCAGGTCGAGGTCGATGAAGGGCACGCCCGCTCGGCGCGCCACGAGCACGCCGACGACGGACTTCCCGCAGCCCATGAACCCGATGAGGGCGAGTGGCTTTCTCAGACGCCGCCAGGGTTGGCAGGAATCGGCGGCGCGGCAGGTGTACCGGCGCCACGTCGCTTCTCCGACTGCATGAAGACCTGGTCGCGGAAGGTGCCCGGCGCCGGCAGGTGGTCGAGCACCTCGGCGCCCTGCGCCCCCGCCGCATCCACCTCGACGCGCCCGTATCCCAACATGCGTCCCCCGACCGACTGGTGGGTCGTGCAGTCCTGCACCCGGTCGATGGGGATGATCTTCTCGGATCGGCCGAACACGCCCGTCTCGATCTTGATCCTCTGGTCGGTCAGCGTGTACGTGATGGACTGCCACCTGACCCACACGACGATCAGCCACAGGATGGCGATGGCGAGCATGGCCAGGGTCAGCACCGTCCGCAGCTTGGGCACGTACAGGTTGTCGGGGTTGAGGATCGTGAAATCGGCGATCAGCACCGCCACGAGCAGGATCACCGGAACGAGGACGTTCTTGACCACGGTGATCCAGTGGGGATGCTGCTGGACGACAAGGGTTTCCCCGGGGAGGAGCTTGCTCATTGGCGGCTATTTAAGCAGCCCTTCGCTCAGGGCAGGGAGAAAAGCATCACCAGCGCGCCCGCGGCCAGGTATGGGCCGTAGGCGATTGTTCCTTTGAGAGTGCGGTTCCACACGATGAAAACAACCGCCCCGACGGCGGCGAAGAACACGCCGTAAAGGAGGCCCTGGAACACGTACGGCCAGCCCAGCAGCAGGCCAAGGAACAGCGCGAGCTTCACGTCTCCGAAGCCGAGCGCCTCGGTGCGGAAGATCGCCGCTCCGACCAGCGCGATGACCAGGAACAGCAGGCCGGCGGCAAGGCCCATCGCGAGGCCGCCCCACCAGGGGCTGTGGAACAGGCTGACGATGGCCGCGAGGCCCATCGCGGGGAACATGACCCGGTCGAGGATCAGACGGTGCTCGAAGTCGAAGAAGATCACCTGGACCAGGACCAGCACGAACACGCTGCGCACCACGAGCACCGGGAACGGGCTGACGCCCAGCGCGAAGATGCCGAAGACCACGGAGCTCAGCACCGGAGGTCCGTACACCTGCCAGGGCTTGTGCCCGGGTTCCAGCTCCTCGAGAACGGCGAGCCGCACCGAGCCCCACCGGACGAAGACGCCGAGGGCCGCGCCGAGCACCACCCACGCGGCGGCGATCAAGTAGTGCGTCACGGCTGCAGAGCCTGACGCATCGCCTCGACAGGCGCCGGCTTGCCGGTCCACATCTCGAACGAGCGGGCGCCCTGGGCGAGCAGGACGTCCCAGCCGTCGGCCGCCGGCAGCCCCAGCGAGCGCGCCTTCCGAACGAGCGGCGTGCCTCCCCGCACGTATACGAGGTCGATCACGGCGCCGGCGCTCGGCAGGGCCGCGGGTCGCAGTGGCATCTCTCCGTGTCGGCCCAGAGGCGTCGCGTTGACGAGGACGGCGGCGGACCGCGAGGCGGCCGCCAGGCGCGGGTCGTCCCAGCCCAGGACCAGGCCGGGCATGCCGGCATCCCGCGGGTGCCGTGACCCGAACGTCAGGTGCGCGCCCGCGAGGGCGGCGGCGGCCGCCCGCGCCGACCCGCCGGTGCCGAGGATCACCGCCGAGATGCCCACGGGCTCGATGCCCAGCGCCTGGAGCGCGTGGCGCAGCCCGGCGACGTCGGTGTTCGAGCCGTTCAGCGCGCCGTCGCTGTTGACGATCGTGTTCACGGCCCCGACGCGGACCGCTTCGGGATCGATGGTGTCGAGCAGCTGCATCACGTCCTGTTTGTAGGGGATGGTGACGTTTGCGCCGGCCACATCCTGCGCGCGCAGGGAGGCGACCGCCGAAACAAGGCCCGCGGGCTCGACGTCGAGAAGCGCGTACGTCCAGTCAAGGCCGAGGGCGCGGAATGCGGCGTTCTGCATGGCGGGACTGCTCGAGTACGAGATGCCGCGGCCGAGGAGGAAGACCTTCAGCTTCCGCTCACGCCGTACTTCTGCTTGTCCGCCTCGAACTGCTGGTCGTTGGTCTCGAAATGCGTCGCGCCCTGTCGATCGGTGAAGTAGAAGAGGTAGTTCGTCTTCGGCGGGTTGACGCATGCCATGATCGCCGCCTTTCCGGGGTTGCTTATCGCCGTCGGAGGCAGGCCGCCGTGGGTCCGGGTGTTGTAGGGCGTGTTCAGCACCAGCTCCGCCGCCGTCGGCTCGGGAGTGAGGCGACCGAGGGCGTACAGAAGCGTGGCGTCCACCCCGAGCGGCATGTTGATCTTCAAGCGGTTGTAGTAGACGCTGCACACGTTGCCGCGGTCGGTCGACGTGTTCGCCTCGCGATCGACCATCGAGGCGAGGATGACGATCGACTGCACAGTTTCCGCGGGCCGCGCCGAGGTCGGCTGCGCGATCTGCGCCTGCAGGTCGGAGGAGAACACCACCGCGAACTGGTCGAGCTGCTGCTTGACCAGCCCGGCGACCCCCGCCGCCGGGTCGATGAGATAGGTGTCCGGGAACAGGTAGCCCTCGTACGGATAATCCTGGCTCGCCGGCTGCCTGGGAAGGAACGGATACGTCGCGGCGAGGCTCGGGTCCCTGGCGGCGGCCAGGTAGCCGGCCGCCGTGAAGTAGTTGGGCGCCGTGCCGACCTTTTTCGCCTCGACCGTCTTGGCCTGCTCGCGCAGCGGGAAGCCTTCCGGGAACGTCACCACCTGCTGGTCCGCGTTGCCGTGCTGCAGCGCGGTGACGATCTGGCTCAGGGACATGTTCGTGTTGAGCACGAACGAGCCGGCCTGGAACTTCGGAGCCGAGTCGGTGACGCGAACGTAGAGGTCCCACGCGATGGTGCTGCGGATGAGGCCGTGGTCGAAAAGGTCGGTGCCGATGTTGGTCGACGACTCGTCCTGGTCGACGTGGAACGAGACCTTGTGACCCGTCGAGCTGACCGGCGTGTTCACGTTGTAGTTCCACCAGTCGAGACCGCGCGACGTGCCGAACCCGAGGACGGCCAGCACGACCACGACGGCGATGATCCGCTTCACTCGACCTCGTCCTTTTCGAGCGCCTTCATCACACGCGCGAACTCGTCCCCGTCGACTGTCTCCAGCCCCGACGGAGTCTCCCGCAGCAGCAGGACCTGCGAAGTGTCCGCCGCATCCTCGACTAGGTAGTAAGACACGCCGTCCACCTCGAACGCGTCGTGCAGCGCGAACCGGCGCTCGACGCCGGCCTCGTCGATGAGCGTGACGACCTCCGGGCCGGGCTCAGTCATGCCGGTGATCGAGGTGAGACTGCAGCAGCAGCGTCGCGGCCACCCGGTCCGCGGCCTGCCGCCTCTTCTCCCGCTTCATGCCACCCGCCACCATCGCACGTTCGGCCATGACGGACGTGAGCCGCTCGTCGACGAGCTCGACCGGGAGGTGTGCCGCCTTGCGCAGCGCGGCGGCGAGGCTGCGCGCCGCGGCGGCCTCCGGCCCGTAGGAGCCGTCGAGGCGGCGTGGCAGCCCGACGATCACGCGCGACGCATCTTGCGTCCTGGCGATCTCGGCCAGCCGGGCGGGAAGCGTGTCGAGCGGCTCCGCGGGCACCGTCGTCAGCGCCTGGGCGATCGTCTCCGTCGGGTCGCTGACCGCGACCCCGATGCGCTTGGTGCCCGGGTCGATCGCGAGGATCCGCACTAAGGGGATGCCGAGGGCGACGGCGTCGGGGTGGCCGCGCTGGCGGCCGGCGGCGCGCCCTGCTGCACCACGTAGTGGAGCGTGATGCGGTTCACCAGCAGGGGCATCAGGGGCAGGGAGATGGGCTGCTCTTTGATGGCGACCGACCGTATGGGCAGGCGCTGCAGGTAGAAGTGGGCGTCCGTAATGGTCCGGCCGACGATGGCGGAGCGGATCGCCTGCTCGTCGAGCTGCGGCGCGATGTACGCGGAGGCGGTGCCGACGAACGTCAGGAAGCCGCCCTTGGCGGTGCTGAGCAGCGAGTAGGTCACCTGGACGGGGCTCTCCGTCAGCAGCTGCTGGTTGTTCGGCACCCGCTGCGTGAGGTACTGCTGGAACGCCTTCTGGACGTCCGAATCGATGTAGAAGTCGCCTTCGCCGCTCTCGGTCATGGTGCCCGTGAAGCTCGGCACCTTGTCGTTCGGCTGGTGGTCGGTGGTGTACTGCGGCGCGCCGTAGATGATGTTTTCGCTGAGCTTCTCGCCCGGCTGGATCGCGGCGCCCAGCGCCTGCGCGATGGATTGGTGGATCGACTGCTCGAGGTTGGCGCGCGCCGAGTCGAAGTCGGCGACGCTCATCTGCGGCGTCGACGATGCATCGGTGCCTCCGCCGGTCGCCTGTGCATTGGTCACCATGAGGCACGAGTAGCTGTTCGGGACGATCTGCGTGATCACGCCACTACCGACGTTCCCGACGGACCCGGGCGTCGTGGCGATGATGTTGACGGTGACGCTCTGACCGGCCGCAATCGCCGTGTTGGCCGACGTCTGCGCAAAAGTGAGGTCGTTCGTCGCGTCATAAAGACGCTGGCCCTGAGGCATGACGAACGTGGGGTTGTTGTTATGGCACGAGTTCGTATATGTCACCTGTCCGATCGCCGGGGCAAGCGGGACCTGGATCACGCCCGTCGTCTTGAACCCTTGCGAGCTCGATCGCGAGACGACCACCGTGCGCACCCGGATCGGGGCCTTGCCCGGCTGCGCCTGGATCTCCACGTTGCTCTCCGTGAAAGGTTGGGCCTGGGCGATCAGCGTCACCGAGGCCGACGGGATGAAGACCATCGCGGCGAAAAGCCCGACCACGATGAGCGTGATCGCCGTCACGTAAAGCAGGAAGCGGCCCGGCTTGAGCTCCGTCGCCGTCTTGGTGAGGAGCCTGGTGGGGGCGCCGATGCCGACATGCGTCGTCGCCTCGGCCTCCTTCCGCTGCCACCACTTGCGAACGGGCGGCGCGGTCTCAGCCTCGGAAACGATGCCCTCGCCCATAGGTCCGACGGCGCCGAAGACCGGAAAACCGCTCTCCGAGGCCATCCGCTGCACGGCAGGGTCGTCGCAGACGACCGTGACCCGCTTGCCGAGCCGGGCCGAATAGTTGCGGAGAAGCTGGAAGTTGAAGCGACTCTGCCCGATGCGCGAGCGCTGGGGCAGGACGAGCATGGTGTCCTCGCCGCGGAAGCGCCGCAGGCGCTCGACGAGCTCCGGAATCTCCTCTTCTGTCTCGACGTAAATAGGGCTTGTTGCCATGGCGTTTACAGGTCTCCTGGAGGACTGGTCAGACTTTTATAGCGCTTAGGACCCGTCTCATGACGGTGTTGACCGTGTCGCGCTCCTCTGCTTCGGTTCGCAGAGCGTGGTTGGCCAGGCCCATCGGAGCGATGTCCTGGGGGGTCGAAAGCTGCCCGGTGGAGTCGGTGAGATTGCGGACGTCCGCGGGCACGAGGTGGCGGATCCGTGGCTCGCGCGGGAACGGAAGTCCTGCGGCCCAGTTGTTCTTCACCATCTCGAGCGTCAGCTCAGGGAGCAGGCTCCCGCCGCCGCACAGGAAGATGCTCGTCGGCAGCCGCTCGCCCCGGGAGAGCTCCTTGATGCTCAGGGCGAGGCCCTGGAGCAGGACCTCGGCGTCCGCCGCGAGAAGCTCTGAAACCTGCCGGTGCTGGTCGGGCGAGAGCAGGCCCTCGGAGTGGCGCAGCTTGCGCGCCTCGGCTTCCTCGTAGCTCAGGCCGAAGGCGAGCGCGAGGCGGCGCGTGAAGGCGCGACCGCCGAGGTTGAACATGCGCGTGCCCTCGACTCCGCCGTCGCGGACCAGCGCCACGTCGGTGGTGCCGCCACCGACGTCGACGAAGATCCCGCCCTCCGCCCACGTCTCCTCGTTGGCGCAGGCACGGGCCAGCGCGTACGGCTGGGCGACCGCGGCGGCGAGCTCCAGGTCCAGCTCGCGCACGACCGTCTCGATGGCGTCTATGTGCGTCATCGGCGCGAAGGTGTTGAAGACGGTGACCTCGAGGTTCTTGCCCGTGAACCCGACCGGGTTCGTGACCGGATAGCCGTCGACGCGCACGTTCGTGATCGCCGAGTGGACCAGGCGAGCCTCGAGCTGGCCATAGCTGCGCTCCATCTCGAGCAGGTGCTGCGCCTCGCGCAGGGCGCGGCGCTGGACCATCTGCAGCATCGTCGACATCTCGCCCGAGCGAACCCGCGACTTCGAGTTCTCGCGCGGGTACGCGATGGTGGACGAGAAGCCCTTTATCAGCTCGCCCGCGATGCCGACCACGACCTGGCCCGGCACCGTCTTGGCCATGTCCTCCGCGGCTTCGAGCGCGCGGTTGCACGACTGGATCACGGATTCGAGGTCCGCGATCGCCCCGCCCGACATTGCCGCAGGCGCCTGGGGCTCGCGGCCCACGCCCAGGACCTCGCCGTCCGGCCCGTCCCGCCGCACGACCAGGACCTTGATCAGGTCGGTGCCGATGTCCAGCACGGTGAAGTGCCTGTAGTACTCGCTCCGCTTCCGCAGGAACTTGAACTTGCTCACTGGAGCGCCTCGGCCAGGCGCCTGAACGCCTCGTCCGCGGGAACGGTCAGCTTGCCCGAGACGAGCTGAGGCCGGCCGCCGCCCGTGCCGAAGAAGGCCTTGAGGCGGTTGGCGTCGTATTCGGAGACCAGGTCATGGGACACCTTGATCACAAACATGTCTTTGGCGACGACGGTTACGATCCCGGACTGCACCGCCTCGAGATACCTGTCGGCGTAGGCCTTGAGCTCTTCCTGGCTCTGCGCATCGACCATCTCGGTCACGTACGGTACCTTGCCCCGTTTGACGGACACGCCGTCCCCGCCTCCGCCGATGCGGGCGCTGCGCAGCTGGTCCCGCAGCTTCTCCACCTCGCGCTGCGCCTCCTTGAGCTGAGCGCGGAGGACCTGCACCCGTTCGGGAAGCTGCTCGGGGCCGACCTTGAAGGAGCGCGAGAGCTCGCCGATCAGCTCGCGATCGCGACGCACCACGTGGTCCGCGGCGGAGCCGACGACCATGTCGATGCGGCGAAGCCCCGAGCCGATGCTCGACTCCGAGAGGACGATCGCCGTGCCGATGTCCGATGTGCTCTTGACGTGCGTCCCTCCACACAGCTCGCACGTCCAGTCACCGAAGCACACGACGCGGACGACGTCGCCGTACTTCTCATCGAACAGGTGCATGGCGCCCTGCGCGACGGCCTCCTTGTATGGTTTCTGGCTCTCGTGGAAAGGCAGCGCCTCGCGCACCTTCTCCATGACACGGCCATTGATGCGGTCCATCTCGTCCCTGGTGATCGCTCGGTCCAGCGGGATGTCGAACGTTGTGTGATCGGGGCCGACCCAGGACCCGCGTTGAACCACCTTCTCACCGAGGGTTTCACGCAGTGCCTTGTGAAGCAGGTGCGTGGCGGAGTGATGCCGCGCGATCTGCGCGCGCCGCGCCGCATCCACTTCCGCTGCGACCCGGTCGCTGATCCGGATCGTGCCGTTGACGACGACGCCGTAGTGCCCGATCCCGCTTTCGCCGATCTTCTGCGTGTCGTCGACCCTGACCAGGCCCTCGAGTCCTTCGATCCGGCCGGTGTCGCCGACCTGGCCGCCGGACTCCGCATAAAAAGGTGTGCGGTCGAGGAACATCAGCACGGTGTCCCCCGCCTCGACCGACTCGACGTCCTCGTCCAGCTTGTCGTCCTCGTACACGCGCCGCATGCGAGTGATGGCGGCCTCGCCGCGCGTCTCGCCGTAGCCGGTGAAGGTGGAGGCGGGCAGGTCGCGCAATCCGGCCCAGCGTGTCTTGAACGACGAGCTCGAGCGGCTGTGCTGCGCCGCCATCTCGCGGCGAAACCCGTCCTCGTCGACACCGATGCCACGCTCCGCCGCCAGCTCTGTCGTCAGCTCCAGCGGGAAGCCGAACGTGTCGTGCAGGCGGAACGCGTCCTCTCCGGGGATCAGCTTGCCGTGCCTGCCGACCACCTTCTCGAACTGCTCCATGCCCTGCTGCAGCGTCCGGTCGAAGCGCTCGACCTCCGCCGCCACGGCGCTCGTGATGTCGCCCTTGCGGCTGCGCAGCTCGGGGTAGTGCTCACCGAACATGCTGACGGTCAGCTCCACCGCATCGGTGAGTGGCCTGGTGAGGCCCATCCGTCGCGAGTGCAGCTCGGCGCGGCGGATCAGGCGGCGCAGAACGTAGCCGCGGCCCTCGTTCGAGGGCGTGACACCGTCTGAGATGCAGAACGTCGCGGCACGAACGTGGTCGGCGACGATGCGCTCCGACAGCGTGGTGGGTTTCGGGCTCGAGTCGCGGACGAAATCGACAAGAGGGGAAAGCACGTCGGCCTCGAAGACGTTGCTCTTGCCCTGCAGGATGTAGCTGATCCGCTCCAGGCCCATGCCCGTGTCGATGGCCGGCCGCTGCAGTGGCACCAGGGCACCCGTTTCCACCGCCTCCGCGATCGCCTCGGCGGTGGCCGCGCCCTTCGGCAGCGGCGCCCGCTGGTCGTACTGCGGAAAGACCAGGTTCCAGAACTCGGTGAACCGGTTGCAGTGGTCCGGCACGCAGTCCGGCCGGCCGCAGCCCACCTCGGGGCCGCGATCCCACCAGATCTCCGAGTCGGGCCCGCACGGGCCCTTGCCGAGCCCCCACCAGTTGTCGGCGAGCCGCGTCACGCGGTCCGGCGTGACCCCGGTGGTCGAGGTCCAGATGTCGAAGGCCTGCTGGTCGGAGGGATGGATGGTGACGCGCAGCCGGTCGACCGGCATGCCGAATCCCTCGGTCACCAGCTCCCACGCGAGCGGGATCGCCGTCTCCTTGAAGTAGGCGCCGGTGGGCGTGAAGTTTCCGAGCATCTCGAAGAAGGTGTTGTGCCGGTCGGTCCTACCCACCTCGTCGATGTCGCCCGTGCGGAGGCACTTCTGGGCGCTGGCGAGCCTGGGCGCGGGCGGCTTGCTCAAGCCCAGGTAATAGGGCTGAAGCGGCTGCATCCCGGCAGAGTTGAAGAGCGTGCTCGGGTCCCCGTGCGGCACCAGCGATGCGCTCGGCAGGACCAGATGCTCCCGGCTCGCGAAATGCTCTAGAAAGCGTCGGCGGATCTCGTTTCCGGTCACGAGGGCGAACTCAGTTTAGGGGGCGAGGCGCTCGAGGCGCCAAAGGCCGCCGGGCCGGCGCACGTACCGGAGCCGGTCGTGCAGCCGATCCTCCCGGTTCTCCCAGAACTCGATCCAGCGCGGTTTGAGGGCGTAACCGCCCCAGTCCGAGGGAAGGGGCACGCGGTCCGGGTGGGCTCGCGCAAGCTCGAGCACGGCATTCTCGAGCACCGCCCGCGACGCGACGGCCCGGCTCTGTCTCGAAGCCAGCGCGGACAGCCGAGCGCCGCGGGGCCGCGTGTCGAAGTAGGCGCGGGAGACGGCGCGGCTGGTCCGCCGGACCGTTCCGGAGACTCTCACCTGGTGCCGCGTCGCCGCCCAGTAGAAGACGAGCGCCGCGCGCGGGTCGGCCGCGAGGTCGCGGGCCTTGCGGCTGCCGTAGTTCGAGTAGAACAGGAAAGAGCCGGCCTCGATACCTTTGAAGAGCACCATGCGCGCGGAGGCTCCATCCGGCCCGGAGGTGGCGAGGGTCATCGCCTCCGGCTGCGGCGAGCCGGCCGCGACCGCCTCCTCGAACCACCGGCGGAACAGGCGCAGAGGGTCCTTCGGCGCGCGCGAGATGGTGAGCGGCACGGACCGCCTAGCCTCCGGCTTCCTGCGGGACGTGCTTGCGAAGCTGGTCCAGCGCCGCGCGCTGCAGGCGTGAGACGTGCATCTGGCTGATGCCGAGCCGTCGCGCGATCTCGGACTGCGACATCTGCTCGTAAAAGCGCATCGCCATGATCGCCCGCTCGCGCGGAGTCAGGTGCTCCATGGCACGGTTCAGGACGTCGCGCATCTCCACGCGATCGAGCTCGGGATCGGCGGTCCCGATCTGATCGCCGACCGCCCGGCTCTCCTGGCCGTCGCCCCCGCCGATGGGCTGGTCGAGGGAGAGGGGCATGTAGGCGGGTCCCATCTCCATCGCCTCGGTCACGTCGTCGGGAGTGACACCGAGGCGGTCGGCGAGCTCGCCGACGGTGGGCTCGCGGCCGAGCTCGGTCTTCATCTGCTCGTTGACCCGCACCACCGATTGGTGGAGCTCCTGCAGCCTGCGCGGGAAGCGGATCGCGGTCCCCTTGTCGCGGAAGTGGCGCTTGATCTCCCCGGCGACCGTCAGGGTCGCAAACGTCGTGAACTCGTACCCGAGATCGGGGTCGAAGCGTTCGATCGCCTTGATCAGGCCGAGGTATCCGACCTGGACGATGTCGTCGAGCGGCTCACCCCGGTTCTGGAACTTGCGGGCCAGGAAGTAGACGAAGTCGTGGTAGGCGTCGACAAGCTGCGATCGAATGCGATCGCGCTCGGCAGGGTCCTCCGTCTCGCGGTAACGCCGGTGCAGGGCACGCAGCTCTTCGCGAGGCATCCGAGGCGGTGAGCCCACAGATGTCTAGTTTCGTGCGGCCGTGGATCAGCCTGCCAGGTGCTTGACCATTCGGAAGCGCACGTGGCCCGTCCGGGGCTCCACCAGCGGCCGGAAATCGTCGACGAAGCAGCGGATCATCTCGAAGGCGAGACGCTGCAGCTCGGGATCCACGGCCTCCTGGTGCTTCGACGCCGGGACCGGCAGCGCGACGCCGCTCGGCATCAGGTCGACGTCGACCACGAGCGCGCGGTCGGTGGCGAAGTACGTCAGCTTCAGGTCCGAAGGCATGCCGATCTCCTCGGCGGCCCCGATCGCGCTGTCGCAGGCCTGCGTGAGCGCGATCGAAAGCTCGTCAAGGTCGGTGAGGCTGAGGCCGAGCTGACCGCCGAGCGTGTGCGCCACGCGCTTGGCGACCGGGATGAACGCGGGGTTCGCCGGGATCTTCAGCTCCGCGAGGTTGCGCTTGGCCAAGACGGGGTCCTTACTCCTCTCCGTTGGTGGCCTGGCGCATCTTGCGCGCCGCCGTGGCCTCGAGCTCTTCGCGCTTGCGCCGCGCCGCCGCCACGCCATCCTGGATCGCCTTGCCGACCGGGTGGTCGGGGTCGCTCATCTTCTCCCGCGCGCGCTGCGCGGCGTCCTTGGCCTTCTGCACCGGCTCGCTGGTCGAGAGCTCGATCGTCTTGCTGCGGAGGCTGTCCACCTGCGACCTGCCCGGACCGGACGCGATGTACGCGCCGGCGGCAAGTCCGATGAGGCCTCCGAGGATGAACCAGCCGAAACCGCCGCCGCCGCCGTCTTTCTCGTCAGCCATGTCTAACCTCCAGTTACAGATCGGACCAGGCTCTGGCCTGCCACCTTCACCCCATGCGCGGCCGCGCTCACGGCCCGACCCGTCGCTGCGAGTCCGCGGCCGCCCGTTCTCAGGCCGACGTTGACGCCGGCCGTGATGTCGTTGACGTTACCGATGGTCTGCCGGACCTCGGGCAGCGTCTCCTTCATCTCTTCGTTGGTGGTGTCCAACAGCTCCTCCACGGACCCGAGCATTCCGCGCAGCCGGATCAACACTCCGGCGAGGGCCAGCGCCACGATGAGCGCCGCCACGCCGAAGGCAATCCACATGAAGCCCTGGCTGCTCACCCTCTCGATACCCCGGGCGCCGTGATCGCAAACACAGAACGCAATCTTAAGTGGGCGGGGTGGGCTTTCTCGGCCCTGGTTCGCGAGGCTCCCGTTTCGGCTGTGGGACGAACCTGGCGAGGGGCTGCAGGAGAAGCGCGAAAACGAGCGCCGGCACTAGGTTGGCCTGTCCCATCCGCAGCGAAGGCAGGCCGATGTAGTCCCACAGCTGCCCGAGGCCGAAGCCCAGCGCGGTCATGAGAAGGATCGGGAGGTACGCGCGCCGGCGGTATGGCACGAACGCAAAGCACAGCTGGGAGACGATGAGGACCAGCAGGACGGCCACGATCAACCCCGGCGGAACGAGGCTCAAGGGTCAGCCGCCCCCTCCCCGTCGAGCGATCGGTCGAGCGGAGCCCGGTCTTTCGAACGCTCCCTCGAGGCCACGGATGTGGGTTGTCCTGAGCGAGCTCAGGTGGGTCCCCTGCCTCGGCTCTCCAAGTCCTGTCGCGCAGGCTTTTGGTCGGCCGTCCGGACTCCGGGGTCCCTATTGCTGTTCTGTTGGGCAAGCCGCACGTGTCCGCAGCCCTTCGGGAGCAAAGCCATGTTACGAGGTCGCGATTCCGCCGCAACCATCGTGGATATGTGGTTCAGGAGCCCTGCTTCGACGGTGGCACCACGCGGATGCGCAGCTCTTCCAGCTGCTCCGGGTCGACCTCGGAAGGCGCTCCCAGCATCAGGTCGCTCATCGACTGCGTCTTCGGGAAGGCGATCACGTCGCGGATGTTGTCGGTGCCGCCGAGCATCATCACGATCCGGTCGATGCCGGGGGCGATGCCCCCATGCGGAGGCACGCCGTACGTGAACGCCTCGAGCAGCGGCCCGAACCTGGCCCTGATGAGCTCAAGGGGCATGCCGAGCAGCTGGAACACGCGCTCCTGCATCGCGGGGTCGTAGATGCGGAGACTTCCGCCTCCGAGCTCGTACCCGTTGCACACGATGTCGTAGGCGTGCGCACGAACGTCGTAGGGCCGCTCCTCGACGAAGGACATGTCCTCGGCAAACGGACGCGTGAACGGATGGTGGGCATAGGTGAGCTTGCCCTGGTCGTCCTCCTCGAAAAGGTAGGTCGGGTTGATCCAGAGAAACTTCCACTCGCCTTCGCGCACGAGCTTGCGCCTGCGTGCGACCTCCTGCCGGATCAACCCCAGAACCGTCTCAGCCTTACGCCTTCTGTCCGCGACGACCAGGACCAGGTCGTCGGGTCCGGCCGCGGTGGCATCGCGGATGCCCTGCATCTCCTCCGCGCTCAGGAACTTCTCGAGCGGCCCGGGAAGCCACGCGAGTCCCTGGCCCCCCGCCCCCCTGGCGACCGTGACGAGCTCGTCCAGGTCACGCCGCGCGAAGTCTTTGCCGCCTGGCACGGCGAAACCTCGCACCACACCTCCTGACGCGAGCACCTTGCGGAAGATTTCCGCCTTCGTCTCCTTCAGTGATTCACCGAGGTCGGCGATCTCGAGCTCGTACCTCAGGTCGGGCTTGTCGGAGCCGTAACGCAGGAACGACTCTTTGATGTCGAGACGCGGGAACGGAATCGGCAGCGTCACGTCGAGCAGCTGCTTCCACAGCCGCGCGAACAGTCCCTCGATCAGGGAGAACACGTCCTCTTCGTCGCAGAAGGACATCTCGACGTCCAGCTGGGTGAACTCCGGCTGGCGGTCGGCGCGCAGATTCTCGTCGCGAAAGCAGCGCGCAATCTGGTAGTAGCGCTGCACGCCTGAGACCATCAGGAGCTGCTTGAGCATCTGCGGCGCTTGCGGCAGCGCGTAGAAGTCGCCCGGGTGCAACCGCGAGGGGACCAGGAAATCACGCGCTCCCGACGGCGAGCTCCGGGTGAGAATCGGCGTCTCGACCTCGATGAAATCGCGCTCTTCCATGTAGCCGCGGATGATCGAGTTGACGCGACTCCGCAGCTCGAGCATCCGCGTCATGCGCGGCCGGCGCAGGTCGAGGTAGCGGTACTCGAGGCGGGTCTTCTCGTCCGGCTCCTCCAGGTCTTCCACCGGGAACGGGGTCGTCTCCGACGCGCTCAGGACGGAGAGCTCAGAGGCAACCACCTCGACGTCGCCGGTCGCCATCCGCGGATTCTCGGCACCGGGACGGCGGTGCGCGACAGTGCCCTTGACCTTCACGACGTACTCGGACCGCAGGTCCGAAGCCTCCGCGTGCGCATCGGCGGCGTGCTGCGGGTTGAACACGACCTGCACGGCTCCCCAGCGGTCCCGCAGGTCGATGAAGATCAGGCTGCCGTGATCCCGCCTGCGCGCGACCCAGCCGTACAGCTCGACCTCTTTGCCTTCGTCTGCGGCCCGCAGCGAGCCGCAGTGCGGCGCCGTGTATCCGCTCACGCGAGCCTCGCGGGCAGCTCCGCCCAGGAGAGGATCGATTGCTCGCCGCCGGCCATCTCGCGAAGCGTCGCGATGCGCTGCCGCGCGTCGTCGACGCTCAACAGCACGACCCAGCGCACGCCGAGCTTGTTCGCGGACCGCATCTTCGCGCGGAGGCTCCTCGGCTCGTAATCGACGGCGACCGAACGCTCCGCGCGGATGGACCTCGCCAGCTCCGCCGCCTCGACCTCGAGGCCGGGATCGGGCAGCACCAGCACCTCGGCCGGGGGCTCCGCGATGACCTCCTGGCCGCTCGCGGCCATGAGGTCGGTCACCCGGTCGAGCCCGCTCGCGAAGCCCACCGCGGGAGTCGGGGGCCAGCCCTCGGCCTCGGCGAGCCCGTCGTACCGGCCTCCCCCGCCCAGCGCGTCCTGCTGCCCAGTCGCGCCTCCGGGATAGAACTCGAACACGGTGCGCGTGTAATAGTCGAGCCCGCGCACGAGATACGGGTTCACAACGTATTCGATGCCGGCGGCGTCAAGCATCGCGCGCACCGCGGCCCAGTGCTCCGCGCAAGCCTCGCAGAGGTGATCGGTGATGCGTGGAGCGCTTGCCTTGAAAGTCGCGTCCTCGGGCGCCTTGCTGTCGAGAAGGCGGAGCGGATTGCGCTCGATCCGCTGCTGCGAATCCGCGCTGAGCCTGTCGCGCAGAGGACGGTAGTAGTCCTTCAGGATCTCGAGATAGGCGGGCCGACACGCGGAGTCGCCGATCGAGTTGAGCTCGAGCCGCAGATCGCTGAGGCCCACGCCGGTGAGCCAGTCGCGCGCCAGCTCGATGATCTCGGCGTCGAGTGCGGCGCCGGCGCCCCCGATCGCCTCCACGTCGAGCTGGAAGAACTGCCTGTACCGCCCCTTTTGCGGCCGGTCGTAGCGGAACATCGGCCCAACCAGATAAAGACGGGCCGGCTGCACGCCCTGGTTCAACCCTCGCTCGAAGTAGGCCCGCACTATCCCCGCCGTCGCCTCCGGCCGCAAAGCAAGCCTTCGCCCGCCGCGGTCTTCGAATCGATACAGCTCTTTGACGAAAGCGTCGCTGTCGTCGCCCGCTCTCTCGATGAGCTCGGCGTGCTCGACCACCGGCGTCACGATCTCCTCGTAGCCGAATCCCCTCGCCACCTCGACCGCCGCGGCCTGGGCGACGCGCCAATAGGCAAGCTCGCGCGGCAGGAGGTCGCGGACGCCGCGGACGGCTTTGACCGGTTCGGTGCGGGGCATCGAGTGTTCGATTGTAAGAACCCGGGTTGCGCAGGTTAATATCTCGCGCCGGTGACAACAGGCGTCGTCCAGCTCATCTCGATCGTGCTCGCTGCGCTCGCCCTGGTCATGGGCGCATACCTTCTGATCATCGGAAAGCGGCCATGGCACGGAAACGAGGGCGCGGAGGTCGCACCCCGGGTGCGGCTTCTCGGCTTGAGCTACATCCTCGTCTTCGGTGCGGCGATGATCCAGATCATCCTGCAGCCGCGCGCGACGTTGGCCGAGGCGCTCGGCGGCTTGATGGTGCTCGGTGGGTTGATCGTGATCGTCGTCGTCTACCTCGAGGCGCGCGCGGCGCGCCTGTCGACTCACCAAGACCGCCTCGACTCTCGCCTCAAGCGCTGAGGAGCCGAGAAACTAGAGCCCGGTTCTCTCCCTCTTGGTGCGGTATCCGGCCGCCGCCTTCAGCGCTTCGACCAGTTCTTCCATGTGCACCGGCTTGCTCATGTAGTCGTCGAACCCCGCCTTCAGGCAGCGCTCCTGGTCGCCAGGACCCGCCATCGCGGTGAGGGCGATGAGTCGAGGGCGGTTCCCACGCGGCCACCGCCGGCAGATCGCCTCGGCAGCGGCAAGACCGTCCATCTCGGGCATCAGCACGTCCATCAGCACCGCGTCATACGGCTGCTGCGCGACTGCCGCCATCGCCTCTCGCCCGTTGGACACCACGTCCACGGTGTGCCCCAGCTTCATGACAAGCCGGCGCAGCAGGTTCTGGTTCAGCGCGTTGTCGTCCGCGACCAGGACGCGCAGCGCGCCGGGCACCACAGCCTCGGCCTCCGGGGCCTGCTTCGGAGCGGCGTGTGAGCCCACCTGCACCATCACGTCATGCAGCGTGCGCGGCGGCACCGGTTTCGTGAGGGTCGCCTGGATGACCCCGCTGTCGGCGGCGGCCGCCTCGTCGGGACCAGGCGTCGAGGACGAGATGAGCACGATCGGCATCTGGTCCGGCCGGCGAACGCCGCGGAGAGCGGTCGAGATCGCAAGGCCGTCAACCGAGGGCGGCGTGTGCTCGATGAGCGCGATGTCGAAAGGATGGCCCGCCTGCATGGCGGCGAGAGCCTCGTCCGGCGTCACCGGAAACGCGTTTGCGCCCCACTGTTCCGCCTGGAGGGTGAGCACGCGCTTTTCGGTCGGGTCGGCCGCGACGACCAGCACCCGCATGGCTTCCAGGGTCAGCTGCGTGGTCGCGACCGCGGACGGCATCACCTCCGCCAGGACCGTGAAGTCGAACGATGTGCCGGCGTCCGGTCCGGCCTCCACCCCACCCTGCTCGACGCGCAGCTCGCCGTCCATCATCTCGACGAGCCTTTTCGTCGTGCTCATGCTCAGGATCGTGAGGCGATCGCCCGGCTCGAGCCGGTCGTTCGGACCCAGCGCTCCCTCCAGGCCGCCGCGGAGGATCCGCGCGGGAACGCCGCGCCCCGTGTCTCGGATCATGAAATGCAGCGCGACCAGGCCGGAGCGATCCTCCGAGCTGAGCTCGACGCCGATTCCGCCGCGGAAGGTGCGGTCGACCGCACCGTGCAGGAGCGAGAGCAGGATTTGCTCCAGGCGCCGGGAGTCACCGATGACGACGTTCGGCACGTGGGGCTCTGCCGTGAACGTGAGGTCGAGTCCTTTCGCGGCCGCGGCGTCACCGATCGACGCAAGGCAGCTCTCCACGGCCGAACGCGTGTCGAATGGGTGAAGCGCAAGCTCGAACATGCCGGTCTCCATCGTCGTCGCGTCAAGC